>ERZ1673744.215-NODE-215-length-88110-cov-39.589268_pt1 | contig 88110 bp, 80 predicted proteins | sample MGYA00580207_ERZ1673744 | MGnify/ENA primary metagenome ERZ1673744 (study PRJEB41218, sample SAMN15661751) | gut metagenome | host: Homo sapiens | place: Canada: London | collected 2015-08-20/2019-03-30 | study: EMG produced TPA metagenomics assembly of... | reverse complement strand
CGCTGAAATATACGGACATCCGCGAAGAGCACGAACTCCGTTACGTCGGCAAATATGAAGGCGACGAACGCGATTATCTGGAATATTATTTTACCCAGTTAATCCGCGGTACTTTCGGCGACGGCGAACACGAAGCTTCCGAAAGCTTCCAGGTTATCGTCTACACCGAATGAGAAAAGTGTGCCGGCTTTAACCGCCGGTTATTGCTCAAAAAACGCCGTTCCTTGAAGGGGACGGCGTTTTTGACTGCCGATTATGCTTGAAAACGGATGTTTCTTTTTTATAATAACTTCGTTTATAATCATCAAAGGACATGACAATGAAAGAAGAAATTCTGAAAGTAATGAAAGAAGCCGGCAGACCGATGAGCGCCGGCGAGGTGGAAAAGCTTCTCAAAGCCGACCGCAAGGAAATTGACAAAGCCTTCAAGGCTCTGAAAGAAGAGGGAAAAATCGTTTCTCCGGTGCGTTGCAAATGGGAACCGGCGGAATAGCTTCCGCACAATGTTGTTGCACGTTTCAGCGGTTTGTGTTATACATGAGCCGCTGAATTTGTATTATTAATTTTTTAATTTATTGTGTATGATCGAAAAAATTTTTGACCGCAGCCGTCTTTGGAAGGAGTTTATGATTGAAAAACTCGGTCTTTCCGCTTCTTTTGCGCAGTCCGGATTTGCCGAAATCATTGTCGAATCGGGAATTGACGGTGATGATTTTCTGCATCTTTGCATGCAGTCAAGCAAGGAAATCGGAAGTTACGTTTTTGAGGAAATCAATTTTCTGCATACGGTTAAAGCTTATCGCGCCGTATTGGAAATTATGTGTGATGACGCCATTTCGCCCCGCGGCGAAGTTTTCTGGCTGAAACATCCCGACTACCCCGAAATCGTGTTTGAGATTCTGCCGGCGCCGATGGAGCTGTACAAAGTTTATGTCGTTGACCCGAAAACGGCGGCGGCAGGCAAACCGGGCGACAGCATTTTGCTTTCCGTTTCCGATCTGGGACGAATCGCCGACATAGTCTTTGTCGCGGAAATTCCCGAACATGTCGAAGCCAAACGCCGGGCCTGGTGCGAGAAGCATAAAACGGCGGGGAAATGAACCGGCGGTCATGCGTTTTAAAAAGGATCGGGATTTTGCCCGATCTTTTTTGTGCCTGCGTTCAGCGATTGTTAAAAGTTTTTAATTATGCTGCGGGCAGGAGAAAAAATATGAATCATGAAAATATAAATCATGCGGATTTGAAATTGTTTCGTGAAAAGTTCCGTCCTTTGTATGCGGCGGTTAAAGACAGCGGCTTCTGCCGGCAGTTTGCCGCCAAAAAATACCGGCACTCGGTGCAGGTTTTGACGATCGGCCGGAAAATTGCCGCTCGTGACGAACAATTGAAAAAAGAAGACGCCGCTTTTCACGCGCTCGGGGAAAAGGCGTTGCTTTTTCATGATGTCGGCCGGTTTATGGAAGTTTACGAAATGTACCGGAACAACGCCTTTGCCGACCATGGTTCCTGGTTTTCCAAACGCTGCGATCACGGTTTGCTGAGCTATGAAATGATGAAAAATGAGCCGGGGTACAATGATGTTCGGATTTTGGCGGCCCTCAAACATCACGGTCATATGATGGAGGAGTTTTATGCCGACCCCGAGTTTCAGGATGTTGCGGATCCGGAAACCGGCCGCCAGCTTTTGGCGATTCTGTTCTGGGTGAGAGATGCCGACAAGCTGGCCAATTTTTATATTCAGCGTTACGAGGATAACCTGCGAAAAGACCCGTTTTTCGTTACCATGAGCGAAGAGGTCCGCCGGGCGCCGCTGTCGCCGGAGGCGGTTGCGCAGTTTGAAGCCGGGCAGGTGATTTTGACCGGCACCGTCAAGTCTTACTGCGACCGGCTGTTGTGCTGCCTGTCATGGATTTATGACCTCAATTACAAGGCTTCTTACCGTCTGTGCGCGGAACACGGCTATTTTGACATGCTGCTTGAACTATTGGCGGAGTATAACCGCGACACCGGCGCACAGGAAAAAATTGCCCGGACGGTACGGAGTTTTCTGGCGCAAAAAATCATTTAAAAAAAGAAAAAGCATCAACCGTTTCGGGTCGGTGCTTTTTCCAAAAGAGAAAGTAGCGTAGTTAACTACTTGAGAGCCTCACAGATCTTGTTGTACTCCTCTTTGTCGATTTGTTTCGCTTCGAGAAGTTCTTTCGCCATTTTCTTGAAGGCCTTTTTTTCGGCTTTCGTCATGGTGGCGGGATCTTTTTTATACTTGTCGAGCATAAACTGACGAAGTACTTCGGCACCTTGCTGACCTGCTTTTTTGTCAGTGTTTACTGCGGTACCGAACACGGGCTGATTTTTCTTATTCTCTTTCATATTTTTTTATTTTTAATTAGTTAATAATTTTTTTCTACCTTTTACTTTAGACTAAAATAAAATTTTGTCAAGTACGTTTCTGAGGAAACGGTAAAAGAAATCCCGCCGGCAGGGGCGGGATTGCAGAAAAAGGCAAATAATTAAAACTCGCGTTTCAAATCACGTTCAAACATTGAACGAATGGTTTGTTCAATGTCTGCATTTTCGTAAATTGCCTTATACAGCGCCTGACAGATCGGCATGTCGATTCCTTCCTTGTCGGCGATGATTTTGACCGCTTTTAAGGTCGGCACGCCTTCCGCCAGCTTGGCAAAGCGTTCGCCTTTGGCGAAAGCTTCGCCGTAAGAGCGGTTGTGGCTGTATTTGGAAAACAGCGTTGCCTCGTAGTCGCCCAGATGGGCCAGTCCGTAGGCGGACATCGGGTTGCCGCCGAAATGCCTGATCAGCCGGCCGACTTCGACCGGTGCGCGGGCCATCAGCGCGCCTTTCAAACCGTACCATTCCAAGCCGTCCAAAATGCCGGCCGCCAGTCCGATCACGTTTTTCAAAGCCGCGCCGATCTGGTTACCGATCAGATCCGAACCGTAGTAAAAGCGGATCAGATCGCTTTGCAGCAGTTTGATCAGATAGTCTTTCGTCCCTTCTTCCAAACTGTCGATCACCGCCGCCGACGGTACGTTTTTCATATAATCCTGCACATGGCCGGGGCCGGAAAGAACGGCGACATGAACGTTTTGCTTCACTTCCTCGCGAAAAACGTCATGCATGATTTTGGCCGACGGCTCTTCCAGCCCTTTCATCGCCAGAAGAAAGGTTTTGCCGTTCAAGTCATATCCGTTCAGTTCCCGTGCCAGCGAACGCAGATGCTGACAGCCGATCGAAATGATGACGGTATCGTTAACGAGCACTTTGTCGAGCGCGTCAAACAAATACATATTGTCCGAAAGGGCTAAATATTCGTTTTTGCGCGTGTCACGCAGTTCAATGAAGTTGGGCGACGTTTTGAGGTCGTACATCAAAACGTTTTGGATTTTGTCTTGGCAGCGGTTGGCGGCATACCAGGCGAGGAAAGTGCCCCAGCGGCCGCAGCCGATGACGGAAATGTCTTTCATGATCGTTTGTCCGTTATAAGTTAAAACCGTTTATGTTTTAACTATTAATCCAAAAATCGGCCGGATGCAAACAACATCTGACGACTATCCTCAGGCGTGTCCGGCGGCGGAAAAAAACTCCCGTCGGGCGGGAGTATGCGTAAGCGGTTGAATTTGGACTCAGCTTGACTTTTTGATCCGCTGGCGGCCGATGATCGCGTTGACGTAGTCAAATTCTTCAAAAGAACGATAAGCCTCGTCGTAGCTCCGGCGGTCATATTCGTAATAAACCTTGTTGGCCAGCATTTTGATGGCGTCGTCGATTTTTTGGAAAGCCGCATTATAATCGGCGTTGAAGTTGTTTTTGACTTTTTTCTTGATCAGGGAATGATAGGCGTTGATCACTTTTAAGGTTTCGTCGGCGGAATTGGCATAGCCTTTTTGCTCAAAGTCATGCATAATTTGAGCCGTTGTCTGATAAAAACACTTGTTAGTCAGAATGTTTCTTTGCCTAGTATTACTACTGTCTATTATCATAACACCAACATCCAAAGTTACAATTCGACGACCTTTATAGCATAAAAATCTCCTTAATGCAATAATTTTTGCTTTTGGCCGGGGCAGAGGCCTTCCGTTGTTTGTTTTAATATGGCCGCGATGCCCGAAAAAACAACCGGCAAAGGCCGATTCGGGCAAAAAAAGGCCCGCCTTGCGGGCGGGCCGTTATCGGAGATTCTTTCCTATTCGACGTTGCCGAACGGGTTGACCGCCTTGTCGGCGTTCTGGTTGGCACGCAGGTTAAACAGGTTCAGGAAAGTTCCGGAAACGTAAATCGAAGAATAAGTTCCGACAATGACTCCGAGAACGATCGTGAACGAGAAGCTGCGCAGCGTGTCGCCGCCGAAGATAAACAGGGCGATCGAGGCCAGAAGCGTCGTCAGACCGGTTAAAATCGTGCGCGAGAAAATGTCGTTGATGCTCTTGTTTAACAGTTCATATTGCGGCATTTTCTTATATTTGCGCAGGTTTTCGCGGATGCGGTCGTAATTGACGACCTTGTCGTTGACCGAATAGCCGGCCAGCGTCAGCACCGCGGCGACCGTCGTCAGGCTGATGTCAAAGTCAAACAGTGACAGGAAACCGACGGTAACCAGCAGGTCATGAACCAAACCGACCATGGCGCCCAGAGCAAACTGCCACTCGAAGCGGAACCAGATGTAGAGCGTAATGGCCAGAACGGCAATGACGGAAGCGATAATGCCTGCTTTTTTCAGTTCGCCGCCGACTTGCGGGCCGACCAGTTCAACCCGGCGGTATTCGTACTTGTCGCCGAGGATCTGTTTGATCGAGTTGACGGCCTTCATCTGTTCTTTTTCGTCCTGAGACTTGGTCTGTGCGCGGATCATCATCTCGCTGCCGCTTTCGCCGATCGATTGCAGGTTGACGTCGTCAAGCTCAACGCCGGAGAGCTGTTTGCGCACCTCTTCCATGTTGATCTTTTCCTGGCTTTTCAGTTCAATCAGAATGCCGCCCGAAAAGTCGATGCCGTAGTTGAAGCCCTTGAAAACGATACAGGCGACGGATAAGACCACCAGCGCGATCGACAACGCGTATCCGGCTTTGCGGAATTTCATGAAGTCGATGTTTGTATCTTTGGTTACCCAGCTAAAAATTCTCATTTCTTTGTTATCCTTTATCTTTTTCAGTTAAATCGGCAGTTTGGTCGGCTTGTATTTTTGCAGCCATCCGGTGATGATCAGACGGGTGACGGTAACCGAAGTAAACATGGAGGTCGCAATACCGATTGCCAGCGTGACGGCGAAGCCTCTGACCGGTCCGGTGCCGAAGTAAAGCAGAACGAACGCGGCGACGAGCGTCGTCAGGTTGGAGTCGACGATCGTGGCCCAGGCTTCCGTAAATCCGGCTTCCGCGGCGTCGCGGGTCGAACGCCCGTTTTTGACTTCTTCGCGCATTCTCTCAAAGATCAGCACGTTGGCGTCTACCGCCATGCCGATGGTCAGGATAATGCCGGCGATTCCGGGCAGCGTCAGGGTGGCGCCGATGACGCTCAGAATGCCGAGCATCAGGAACAGGTTTAAGAACACGGTGACGGTGGTGAATATGCCGAACAGTCCGTATGCGGCAATCATGAAGAGGACGACCGCGATCAGGCCGATGACCGAAGCGGTAATGCCCTCACTGATCGAATCAGAGCCGAGCCCGGCGCCGACGGTTCTTTCTTCCAGCACTTCAAGCGGTGCGGGCAGGGCGCCGGAACGCAGCAGCAAAGCCAGTTCCTGAGCCGATTCCAGCGTAAAGTTGCCGCTGATCTGTCCCGATCCGCCGAGGATGGCGGTCTGAATGTTCGGGGCGGAAATCACTTCGTTGTCCAGGACGATGGCCAGTCTTTCGCCGACATGGTTCTGGGTCGCTTCGCCGAACTTTTTGCCGCCGGAACTGTCAAACTTGAAACTGACGACCGGCATGCCGCCGTCAAAAGCGGCGCGGGCGTCAACCAGATGTTCGCCGGTAACCACCGGTTTGCGGCCGATGACCAGAGTTTCGCCCTCGGCGCTGTTGATCAGCCGGGAAGAGTTGCTCAGTTTGCCGCGGCGCGCGTCGGCGGCGGTGGTGCGGCTGTCTACCAGGTGAAACGACAGCTTGGCGGTTTTGCCGAGCAGAGCCTTGATCCGCTCCGGATTCTGTTCGCCCGGCAGCTGTACGGCGATGCGGTCAACGCCCTGACTCTGGATCGAAGGTTCGTTGGTGCCGGTTTCGTCAATGCGGCGGCGGACGATTTCAATCGACTGGTCGACCGCTTTCAGTTTCAGCTCGTTTAAGGCCTGTTCTTTGTAGCGGATTTCGATTACGCCGTCGTTTGTTTCCTGCACGTTCAGGTCGCCGTTCATTTTGCGGAAGGCGGAAATTGCCTTGTTGCGGGCGTTCAGGTTGTCGATTTTGACTTTGACGTTGTCGGCGCCGGCCTTCAGGTTCTGGTAGCGGATTTTGTTTTCGCGCAGAACCTGGCGGGCATCGTCTTCGACCTGTCCCATTCTTTCTCTGATCACGTCGTCGACTTTGACTTGCAGGAGCAGGTTGGAACCGCCCTGCAGGTCAAGGCCGAGATTGACCGGCCGCCACCATTTGGGCAGTTTGGTTTTGTCGCCGATAACGTTCGGTACGGCAAAGAATATTCCCGCCAGACAGATGGCAAGAATAATGTAAATTCTGGTTTTGGATAGTTTGTACATTAAGCGTTCCTCTTATTTTTTTTCTACGGCTTTGGACTGTTTCTTGGCCTTCGGGGCGGGGGCCGCGTTTTCCCCTTCGTCGTTGACGACGTCGCGGACGGTGGCGCGGTTAACGGTGACCGTCAGTCCTTCGGCGATTTTCACTTCCAGCTTAATGCCGTCGGCTTTGGTTACGGTGCCGTAGATGCCGCCGCCGGTAATGATTTTGTCCCCTTTCTTGATTGCCTCAAGCATTGCCTGATGCTGGGAAATCTTTTTCTGCTGGGGACGAATGAGTATGAAGTAGAAGACAATGAAAATCAGCGCCAGCTGAATCAGCGTGCTGGCGACCGATGCCTGCGGGGCCGCCGCGGCGGCGGTCTGAGCCAAAGCATCATTTACGAACATTTTTTTCTCCTTGCGTTAAATTAACTGGACACGAATATACACTATTATCTAAGGATAACAATAATAAAAAGTCAAATCGTCAACAAATTTTTCTTTTTTTTACGGCAGGTAAGCGACCGGATTGACGGCTTTTTTGCCGGCGCGGATTTCAAAATGCAGCTGCGGCGAGTTGACGCCGCCGGTGGCGCCGACGGTGGCGATCTTTTCGCCACGGCGCACCTTCTGGCCTTTTTTGACCAGCAGACGGTCGTTGTGGGCATAGGCGGTGATCCAGCCGTCGTTATGGCGCACCAAAATCAGGTTGCCGAAGCCTTTCAGTTCGTTGCCGGCATAGGCGACGGTGCCGGCGTCCGCGGCTTTGACGGCGGTGCCGCGGGCGGCTTTGATGTTGATGCCGTCGTTGGCGCGGCCTTTGCCGATGGTGCCGAATTTGGACACGATGGCCCCCCGTACCGGCCACGAGAATTTGCTCTTGCGGTTTTTGGCGACCGTGTATGAACTGCGCGCCGGACGGGAAGCCGCTTTGCGCGGGGCGGAACGCACCGTGTACGTGCGTTTCGGGGTTTTATTGGCGGCGGTGGCGGAAGAGCCGCGCGCGCTGCCCGCCAGCATCACTTTCTGCCCCACCGCCAGCGTGTAGGGGTAGGAAAGGCCGTTGATTCGTTTCAGGTCGGCGATGTTGACGTTGTATTGGCGGGAGATGCTGTAAAGGGTGTCGCCGCGGGAAACGATGTGATAGGTGCTTGCCGGCAGCCGCAAAACCTGTCCGACCTTAAGCGTGTAAGGTGGCTTGAGACCGTTGGCGTCGATCAGGTCGCGCAGCGGCATGTCATAGCGTTTGGAAATGCTGTAAAGGGTGTCGCCTTTCTCGACGGTGACCGTCTCCGGCGTGCCGAACAGAGAGGCGCATCCGGTCAGCCAGAGCAGCAGTATTCCTATCAGAGCCGTCCGCAATTTCGTTTCACCTCTTTAGCGTGTTTTAAAACTGTGTTTATTGTAGCGGCAAGATGTTTAATTTTTCCTTTACTCTCAAATAAGAACTTGCAATTTGAGGCAAAAAAAAGTACATTGGCGGCAGATTGACCGAGGAAAAAAGAAGCGGGCGCGGATTGCCGCGCCGACAGGAGAAACAGAGAAAAATGGCAAACAGCGAACGGCCGGAAATCATTGACGAAAGCGGCGACAAATATAAATACGGCTTTGTGACCGACATTGAGGCGGAAACTGCCCCGAAAGGGCTTAATGCCGACATTATCCGCTTGATCTCCGCCAAAAAGGGCGAGCCGGAGTGGCTGCTGGAAAGACGTCTTAAGGCGTTTGAATTCTGGCAGACGATGAAGGAGCCTTCCTGGGCAAAGCTTTCATATGACAAGATTGATTATCAGGATTTGTATTACTATTCGGCGCCCAAGCGCAAAGCCGCGCCGAAAAGCCTGGACGAAGTCGACAAACAGCTGCTGGAAACTTACGACAAGCTGGGCATTCCCCTGAAAGAGCAGGAAGCGCTGGCCGGCGTGGTCGCGGTCGACGCGGTGTTCGACAGCGTGTCGGTGGCCACCACCTACCGGGCCAGGCTGGCGGAAAAGGGCATTATCTTCTGCTCGATTTCCGAAGCGGTCAAAGAGCATCCGGAGCTGGTGAAGAAATATCTCGGTTCGGTGGTGCCCTATACCGACAACTTTTTTGCCTGTCTCAACTCGGCGGTGTTTACCGACGGTTCGTTCGTCTACATTCCTAAAGGCGTGCGCTGTCCGATGGAACTTTCCACCTATTTTCGCATCAATGCCAAAAACACCGGCCAGTTCGAGCGCACGCTGATCATTGCCGACGAAGGCAGCTACGTTTCCTATCTGGAAGGCTGCACCGCGCCCCAGCGTGACGAAAACCAGCTGCATGCGGCGATTGTCGAAATCGTGGTGCTGGACAATGCGGAAGTCAAATATTCGACCGTGCAGAACTGGTATCCGGGCGACAAGGACGGCAAGGGCGGCGTTTACAACTTCGTCACCAAGCGCGCTGCCTGCCGCGGCGTCAATTCCAAAGTGTCGTGGACGCAGGTGGAAACCGGTTCGGCAGTCACCTGGAAATACCCGTCCTGCGTATTGCAGGGGGACAATTCGGTCGGCGAGTTCTATTCGGTGGCGCTGACCAACAACCGCCAGCAGGCCGATACCGGTACCAAAATGATCCATATCGGCAAAAACACCACTTCCAAAATCATTTCCAAGGGCATTTCCGCCGGTTTTTCCGACCAGACCTACCGCGGGCTGGTCAAAGTGGCGCCGACCGCCGCCAACGCCCGCAACTATTCGCAGTGCGACAGCCTGCTGATCGGTTCGACCTGCGGTTCCCATACCGTTCCCTATATCGAAAACCGCTGCCGCACCGCCACTCTTGAACATGAGGCGACGACCTCGAAAATCAGCGACGAACAGCTTTTTTATTGCAAAAGCCGCGGCATTTCCGAAGAAGACGCGGTCAGCCTGATCGTCAACGGCTTCTGTAAGGAAGTGATGCAGCAGCTGCCGATGGAATTTGCAATTGAGGCGGCCAAGTTGATCAACATCAGCCTGGAAGGGAGCGTCGGCTGATGATACTGCTGAAACCGGACATGCCGCCTGCCGATTTGAAAGACAAAAAGCTGGTTTTTCTCGCCGGGCCGATCATGGGGGCGGAAAACTGGCAGGCGCGCGCCGCCGCCGATTTGGCCGATCTGGACGTTTACGTTGCCGATCCGCGCCGCGAAAAGAGCGAAAATTTCGATTATGACCGTCAGGTCGGCTGGGAAAGCTTTTATCTGTCCCGCGCCGACGTCGTCATGTTCTGGCTGCCGCTGGCGACGGCGGAAATCAAAGGCCGCAGCTATGCCCAGACTACCCGTTTTGAACTCGGCGAATGGCTGGGACGCACCGATTTCAACCGTCGGCCGGGCAAAACCGTGGTTATCGGCATCGAGGAAGGCTTTGCCGGCAAAAGCTATGTCTGCAAACGCTGCGAAGGCACGCCGTGCACGGTGTTTGACGCTTATGAGCAGACTTTGGCGGAAGTGCGCCGGCGCCTGCAGGCGTCCGGCCGGGTATTTTTCACTTCCGACACTCATTTCGGTTCGGAGCGGACGCGGGTGCTGTCGCGCCGGCCGTTTGCCTCGGTCGAAGAAATGAACTGGGCGCTGGTCGCCAACTGGAACCGGACGGTCGGGCCGCAGGATACCGTCTGGCATCTGGGCGATTTCGGCGACTTGGCGTTTGCCGCCCATTTAAACGGCAGCATCCGGCTGGTTTTCGGCAATTACGAGGTCGACGCAATCAGGCGGGATCCGGCATACCGGCAGGAACTGGAGCGGACTTTTGCTTCAGTTGATCTGAGCCGGGTGATCCGGACCGCGGACGGCGAACAACTGCATCTGTCGCACAAGCCTTCGGCTGCCGACCGGGAAATGTTCAATGCTTTCGGCCACATTCACGGCCGGCAGAAATGCAAGCGTTTCGGCCTTGACGTCGGCGTTGACGGCAATCACTTTGCGCCGCTTTCGGAAGAAGACCTGCTGTTTTTCAAACGGGCGGTAAACCGGGAATATGACGAAGAAGTTTTTTGTTGAGGATGGGGAAAATGACGGAAAAGGATTTGTACGAACGGGCCTTGCGGGTCTGGGGCAAACAGCCGCAAATGCTGCAGGCGATTGAGGAAATGTCGGAACTGACCAAGGAAATTCTGAAAAACGTTGCCCGCGGCAAAGACAACCTGAACGAACTGATCGAAGAAGCGGCGGACGTTGAAATCATGCTCGGCCAGCTGAAATGCTGCTACGGCATCGAGCGTCAGGTGGCCGACTACAAAAGCGGCAAGCTGAAAATGATTGAACAGCGCCTGGACGAGTGGGAAGAAAAAGCGAAAAAGGAAGAAAGATAAAAATGAGCACACCTTTACTGGAAATCGAGGATCTGCACGCCCGCGTGGCCGGCAGGGAAATCATCAAGGGCTTCAACCTGACGATCAACGAGGGCGAAGTCCACGCGATTATGGGGCCGAACGGTGCCGGTAAGTCGACGTTGTCCTATCTTTTGAGCGGCAAACCCGGATATGAGGTTACTTCCGGCACGGTCAAATTCCGCGGCCGCGACCTTTTGGCGATGCCGGCCGAAGACCGTGCCCGCGAAGGCGTTTTCCTGATCATGCAGTATCCGGTCGAAATTCCCGGCGTGCCGGTCACCAGCTTTCTGAAACATGCCGTCAACGCCGTGCGCAAATATCATAACCTGCCGGAGCTTGACACCATGGAATTTGTCAAGATGGTGCGCGAAGAAGGGCGCAAACTGGGCATTGACACCGAGATGCTCAAGCGTCCGGTCAACGTCGGCTTTTCCGGCGGCGAGAAAAAACGGCTGGAAACTTTGCAGATGGCGGTCTTAAAGCCGCAGCTGGCGATTTTGGACGAAGCCGATTCGGGGCTTGATATTGACGCCCTGAAAGTGGTGGCCGAAGGGGTCAACGCTCTTCGCGACGGCCGGCGTTCGCTGCTGGTTATCACGCATTACCAGCGGCTGCTCAACTACATTGTGCCCGATTTCGTTCATGTGTTTGCCGACGGGCACATCGTCAAATCCGGCGACAAAAATCTGGCGCTGGAGCTGGAAGAAAAAGGCTACGCCGAATTTGTGAAAGAAAAGTAAGATGGCGGAACTGATACGGGAAACAGAATTGTTCGGCACCGACATTCCCCGGCTGGAAGGCCTGCGGGAAAAAGGACGGGCGGCTTTCCGGCTGCCGACGCCGAAGACCGAGGCCTGGAAGTATACCCGGCTGCATGTGCTGAAAAACGGCGATTTCGTGCCGCCGGCGTCAAAGTTCCTGGCCGAGCTGTCCGGCGAAGACGGGGACGGCTGCGGCTGCTCCGGCTGTCATGACGACGGCTGTTGCGGCCGGGAAACGGAACATCATTGTTGCGGGGAAAGCTGCGGCTGCGAAAAAGACGACGGCAAAGATACCGGACACTGTTGCTGCGGACATTGTCACGGCAACCGTCCGGAACTGCCGTTTGCAGCCTATCCGCTGCATTTTGACAACGGACAGTTTGTGCCGGTATATCCGGCGCTGCCGCGGGGCGTGGAAGTTATGACCCTGATGGAAGCTTTTGTCAACGGCGAAGAAAATCATCTTCTCGGCAAATATATTGACTTGAATCAGTATCCTTTTGCCGCGCTCAACACCGCCTATCTGGAGGAAGGGCTGTTTATCCGTGTCGGCCGCGGCGTCCGCCTTTCCCGGCCGCTGGCTCTGGTTTTTCATACCGACGGCGGCACGCTTTGCCGGCTGGCAAACGTTCGCAACCTGATTGTGCTGGAAGAAGGCGCCGCTGCCGGACTGGTGGAATATTACTGTTATGACGGTGCGCCGAAGTCCTGCTATTTCAACAATATCGTCAACGAAATTTATCTCGGCGCGGGAGCGGAACTCAATCATTATAAATTTCAGAACGAGGCCTGCAAGGCCGCGCATATCGCCTTTAACGCCGTGCGGATCAAAAGAAACGGCGTTTATAACGGCTTCTGCCTGCAAAAGGGCGCCGACCTCGGCCGCAACGAAACCCGTGTGCAGCTGCTGGAAGAAGAGGCCAAGGCGGAAGTGAACGCCGCTTATCTGATGAACGGCTGGGCCACGCTGGATACCACCACCGACATTGAGCATCTGGCGGAAAAGACTTATTCTTCGCAGCTGATCAAAGGCGTGGTCGGCGGCGAGGCCAAAGGCGTCTTTCAGGGTAAAATCCGGATTGCGCCGAACGCGCAGAAAACCGAAGGCCGGCAGCTGCACAAAGCGCTGCTTTTGAGCGATACCGCGGAAATCGATGTCAAACCCGAACTGGAAATTTATGCCGACGACGTCAAATGTTCGCACGGCGCGGCCAGCGGCGAGCTGGATCAGGAACAGCTGTTTTATCTCCGCTCGCGCGGCATCGGCGAAGAAGAGGCGCGGCAGATGCTGATTGACGCCTACCTGACCGACGTGGTTGCCCGGGTTGATGACCCGGAAATCCGCGACTGGCTGCGCGGGCAGATTTGAGAGGAAAAATGAAGGTAACGATTCGCAATTCCCGCGGCGAAAGAATTGTCGCGGCGGTCGAACGGCCGGAAAACCCCGTTTGCGGGCGGCTGGCCTTTGTCCAGCACGGCCTGAGCGGGCACAAAGGCCAGGTGATGGTGCGCCGTCCGGCGGAAGCCTTTCTCGACAACGGTTTTACCGTCGTTACTTTCGATTCGCGTCATTCTTTCGGCGAGAGCGACGGCAGCCTGGAGTTTGCCACCCTGAGTTCTTTTGTCGAGGATCTTAAAACCGTCGTCGACTGGGCGGCGGGCGAGGACTTTTTTGGCGAACCGTTCGCCTTAAGCGGCCATTCTCTGGGCGGCGGCAGCGTGCTGAGGTTTGCCGAGGAATATCCCGAAAGGGTGAGCCTGCTGGTGCCGGTGGCAGCCATGGTCGGCGGCAAATATTTTATCCGCTCCAGACTGTTGAACGAGCATGACAGCTACCGCAAATGGCAGCGCGAAGGGCGCCTGTACCGGGAGAACAAAAATCATCCGGAACTAAACGGCTGGCTGTCTTTTGATGTAGTGCGCGATATGCTGCGCTATAATCTGGTGCGCGATGCCGGCAGCATCCGCTGTCCGACGCTGCTTATTACCGGCGACCGGGATCCGTCGTCGACGGTTTATAACAACGAGAAACTGTTTGAACGTTTGCAATGCGCCAAACGGCTGACTATTTTAAAAGAATGCGGACATTTGTATGAAAGCGGGCAGAATGCCGGGGACCTGTACCGAACAGTCCGCGACTGGGTGAAAGAAAATGTATGACGTTTATGAAATAAGGAAAGATTTTCCCGAGCTGGCGCTTACCGTCAACGGCCGGCCGAACACCTATCTCGACACCGCCGCCTCGGCCTTAAAGCCGGAAGCGGTGGTCGAAAAGATGATGTCTTTTTACCGGATGCACTATTCCAACGTTCACCGCGGCGCCTATTACCTTTCCGAGCAGGCGACGGCGGAATACGAAAAGGCGCGCGAAACCGTCGCCCGCTTTGTCAATGCCGGGAGCCGGGAAATCGTGTTTACCCGTTCGGCGACAGAAAGCATCAATCTTGCGGCCGCCAGCTGGGGAATGCACAATTTAAAGCCCGGTGACGAAATTCTGCTTTCCGAAGCCGAACACCATGCCAATCTGGTGCCCTGGCAGATGGTGCGCGACCAAACCGGCTGTACTTTGAATTTCTTTGCCGTGAACGACGACGGCAGCTTTAACCCGGAAAATTTTTACCGGGCGCTGACGCCGCGGACGAAACTGGTGGGAGTGGCCGGCATTTCCAACGTGCTGGGAACGGTTTTCCCGGTTAAGGAAATTGCCGCCGCCGCGCATGCAAACGGTGCGTTGTGTCTGGTCGACGCCTGTCAGTCGGTGGTTCATCAGAAAATTGACGTTAAGGACATCGGCTGCGATTTTCTGGCCTTTTCCGGACACAAAACTTACGGTCCGACCGGCATCGGGGTTTTGTACGGCCGTTACGAACTGCTGGCTGCCATGCCGCCTTACCAGACCGGCGGCGACATGGTTAAAAGCGTGACGCTGCAGCATACCGAATTTGCCGAACCGCCGGCGCGTTTCGAGGCCGGAACGCCGGCCATCGCCGAGGCGGTGGGGCTGGGCGCGGCGCTGGAATATATGAGCCGGCTGGGAATGGAAAACATTGCCGCCCACGAAAAGGCGCTGATGGATTATGCGCTGACGCGTCTGGCGGAAATTCCCGAACTGAAGGTCGTCGGCACTGCGCCGGACAAAGGCGGGGTGATCGCTTTTGCGCTGGGGAGCATCCATCCGCAGGACGTGGCCTTTGTTCTTGACAAGGAAGGAGTGGCAATCCGCACCGGTCACCATTGCGCCGAACCGATTGTCAACCGCATGGGCTACACCTCGCTGGCTCGCGCCTCGTTCGGGCTTTATACGACCAAAGAGGACATCGACCGGTTTGTCGCCGCTTTAAACAAGGCAAAAAGTTTTTTTTAAGAGTTTTTTTAAGAAAAAGGATAACGGAAAATGAGCGAAAACGATCAGGATATGCTGGACGAAGACAAGGAAGCCGAACTGTTGCAGGCGCTGGCGGCTCAGGCACCGGCGGAAGAATATGTTGCCACCTCCGGCGAAGCCCTGCCGGAAGGCGCGCTGCTGGCTGCCCGTGATGATATTGTCGATGCGCTCAAAACCGTCAGCGATCCGGAAATTCCCATCAACATCTACGATATGGGCTTTGTCTATGACATCAGACAGTTAAACAACGGCAATGTGGAAATAGACATGACCCTGACCGCGCCGACCTGCCCGGTGGCGGGCATTCTGCCGCAGCAGGCGGCGGACGCGGTGGCGGCTCTGTGCGGGGTCGGACAGGTAACGGTCAAAGTGGTGTGGGAACCGGCCTGGACGCCGGACAAAATGAGCGAAGACGCCAAGGCTGTTCTTGAAATGTTTTAGCTTTCAGCTGCCGGCGGCGGATTTTTCCAGATTTTGCACCAGGTTGACCGGAGTGGCGGCGTTGTTGACCGCCTCAGTCAGGAGGGCAGGGCTTTGTCCGCTGAGGCGTGCCAAAGACTGAAAGACGTCGCTGTCGGTTTTGCCGGCGGCAGCCGCCATCTTCAGTTCTTCGAAATTAAACAGGGCAAATCGTCTGAGGGCGGTCTGGCTGCGGGCTTTTACCAAATCGGCAGCGGCAAGGTTGGATTTTTCCATATCGACATATATGCCGTCGCGGCTGTATTGCCACATGCCGCCGGTTGCCACGTCGGTGAGCCAGCTCGGCCAGAAGGTGAGGTTGAGGATGGAAGCGTTGTTCAGGCCGGAACGCAGCACGATCTGTTTGTCCTCATAGCCTTTTTTCTTGGCAACGACGACCACGCTGCCCGATTTTCTTTCCAGCGGATAAACGCACGGCGTTTTGCAAATCTGCATTCCGTCAACGAAAATTTTGACTCCTTTGAGGTTTGAATCGAAGCTGATGTCTTGTTCCGTGCCGTTAAAAACGGTTCCGCAGGCAGAAAGCAGCAATGCGCCGAATAAAACAATTTTTTTCATCAGAACATCCTTTGTGAGAACGTGGTTAAAACAAAACCCGCCGGAAATCGGGCGGGCGGATGTTCAGAAACCGTATAAAGCTAAACGGCTCGGCTTATTTGGCAGAGCCTTATTCGCCGACATCCGTCCACTGACAAGAAGTCGGCATTTCTTTTAAGTCGCATGCCACGACTAGCTTTATAAAAGGGTTTCTGACGCCCTGGATATGCCCGAAAGCATATCTGCCGGACAGATTAAAAGTTTAAGCGCAAAAAGTAAAGCAAAAATTTTTGGGGCCGGACGAACGGAAATATGTAGTTAAAATAAAACCCGTCGGAAATCGGGCGGGCGGATGTTCGAAAACCGTACATATTCAAACGGCTCGGCTTATTGGGCAACGCCTTATTCAGCCGACATCCGCCCGGAAATAAAAAGCCGGCATCTTTTTTAAGTCGCATGCCGCGACAGTTTTTAAAAAGGGTTTCTGACGCCCTGAATATGTTCGAAAACATATCTTCCGGACAGGTTAAAAATTTAAGTGTAAAAAGTAAAGCAAATTTTTTTCGGCCGGACGAACGGAAACGCTTGCCAATTTTGTCTAAAATCGCTAAAATAACGCCGTTTAAAAAATTTTTGAGATAATTATTTTTAAGTAAAACCTAAAAAAATAACATTATGGTGACATTGTTTTTATTGATTCTGGCGGGTTTTGTCCTGTTGATTGCGGGTGCGGATTTTATTGTCAAAAGTTCGGTGGCGATGGCCAACAAACTGAAAATTCCGCCGCTGATCGTCGGTCTGACGGTTGTCGCTTTCGGCACCTCCGCTCCGGAATTCGTCGTCAGCCTCACTTCGGCTCTTGAGGGCGCGGAAGGTCTGGTGCTGGGCAACGTGGTCGGTTCCAACACCGCCAACATTTTGCTGATTCTCGGCAGTTCGGCGCTGATTTTTCCGATCTATGTCAACCGCCGGGCTTTTTTCCGCGATTACGGATTTTTGCTGCTGGTGACGCTGGTCTTCGTTTGCTTTGCCTTAACCGGCGTTTTCGTTTTCTGGATGGGGATCGTGATGCTGCTGATGCTGGCCGCGTTTATCGTTCTCAATTACCTGAGCGCCAAAAACAAGGCCGGCGGGGAATATGTGAGCGCCTGGGATCATAAGAGCTGGCCGTTTGTCATTGTCGCCGCCGTTCTCGGTCTGGCCGCCATTGTTTACGGTGCGGATCTGCTGGTTGACGGCGCGGTCGGCATTGCCAAGGCTCTGGGGGTATCGGAGGAAATTATCGGCCTGACGGTTATTGCCGTCGGCACTTCGCTGCCCGAACTTGCCACTTCCTGCGTGGCCGCCTGGCGCAAGCAGAGCGACCTGGCCGTCGGCAACGTGCTTGGTTCCAACATTTGGAACATCGTGTTTATCATGGGAGCCGCCGCGGCGGTTACCGACGTCGAAGTTCCTGCCCAGTTTGTCCGCTATGACATGTGGGTGATGCTGGCGGCAACGCTTCTTCTGCTGCTGCCGGTCTGGCGCCGCGCTTATATCGGCAGGATTTACGGGGCGCTGTTTGTCATCTGTTATCTTGCTTATCTGACGTCGCAGGTTCTGATTGCCCGCGGCCTCTTTTAGTGCATGTCGTAAGGAAAAGCCGGTCGTTTTGACGATCCGGCTTTTTTGTTTTTAAAGAAACGCCGCATTTTTGCGCGGCGTTTTTTTATATTCCGGCAATGCAGGCGTCAATGAACTTCTTTTCGATTTCAAGCAGTTTTTTTACCGATTCGATTTCGACGTATTCGCCGTCGCCGTGAGCGTTTTCGCCGTTTACGCTGTGCATGACGATGACCGAACGGTCGGCAAACATGCGGGCGTCGGTGCCGCCGCACATTTGCGAGATTTTCAGCGGCCGGCCGACGGTTTCTTCGGCAATTTTGCGGTAGGCGGCAATTTCCGGCATTGAAGCGTCCATGTAAACCCCGCGGCTTTGCAGCAGAATTTCATAGGTGCAGCCGTGCCGCTTGCAGGCAGTGTCCAGTTTTGCTTCAAGCGCCGGCAGCGAAATTTTTTCCGTCAGGCGGAAGTTGACCCGTGCTTCCGCTTCGGCCGGCACCACGTTGTAAGTGGTCGGCGAATTAAAGGCGGTTACCACCATCGTGTCCTGCCAGATGTTTTCCGGCTGGCGGCCGCCTTTTTCGTAATCGCCGAAATCCGCCGCCAGTTCGCTCAGACAGTCCGCCAGATGTCTGACGGCGTTGACGCCTTCCCACGGCCGCGAACTATGGGCGCTTTCGCCGGCGGCGGCAATGCGGACGCTGACCGGGTGCTTGGCCTTGTCGCACAGGGTGAACAGGTCGCCGGCGTCGGTGTCGAGCACGATTCGCGGAGTTATGTTTTCGTTTTTCACCAGTGCCTTGATGCCGTTGCTGGTGGTTTCTTCGTCGGTGGTAAGCAGCACCCCGAAACGGACGGGTTTGTTCATGGCATAAGCCAGTGCGGCCAGGTTAACGGCTACCGGTGATTTCATGTCGAGAGCGCCGCGGGCATAAATCCGTCCGTTTTCGATTCGCGGAGCAAACAGTTCGTCTTTGGCCGGCACCACGTCGAGATGGCCGACGGTCAGAATGTCGAAATCGTCTCCCCGGCAGTTGGCCAGAAGCAGAACCGGATCGGCACCGGCAAAGCGGAATTCTCGGATTATTGCGCCTTTCGGTGCCAGATCGTTTTTAACCAGCGCGACAACCCGTTCGATTTCTTCCCCGCGGCCGGAAACGCTCGGGATTTGCACCAGTTTTAAAATGTTTTCAATAAGCTCTTCCATGTTTTCTCTGGTCGATGACGGTAATGAGAGTCTGTTTCATCTTCTGACGGCGGCGCAGGTGCTCAAGCGCGTTGTCGATGGTGGTGTGGGCAATGCGCACGTCGCTGATGCAAAACACCGTCCGTCCGTCTTCCTTTAAGATGTGGTCAAAGTCTTTGGTTCGGGCAAACGGCACGAACCCGAGCTTTTGGTAAAAGTCCTTGGCGTTGGTGTTGTTGGCGTTGTATTCGATAATCAGGCTCTCGAAGCCCTGTTTTTTCAGCTCCGGAACCGTCTGCTGAAAGAGCAGGGTGCCGAGCCCGTGGTGCTGGATCTGCGGGTCGAGGTAAATCTGGTTGACGATCAGCGTCTTGTCGTCAAGCGCCACTTCGCGCTCAAAGTTGACCTTGCGGCACCAGGCGTATTCAAAACCGTCGAGATAGCCTTTTTCCACGTCCTGCGCCCGGCCGTTTTCCGGCTGCGTGTAATACTCGGGAATCGCCGAATAGCGGATAAAACCGCGCGGCACGTCGTTTAAGTGCAGAACCGCCACCGTCGATTGGTCGTCTTCCGCCATTTTCCACAGTTTTTTGATAAAATAGCCTTTGGTGTAAAGCGCCATTTCCGATTCCGACTTGTAGTCGGCGGAAAGCTTGTTGTAGGAACGCTGATAGGCTTCTGCCAGCGGCAGGATCATGCTCAGTCGCTTCTCCAGATTGCGGATTGAAACTTTCATGGAAAACCTTCAAATTTAAGGGGTTAAAAACTGGCTGAAATTATATATGATTATCCCCGCAAGTCAAATGCTAAATAAAAAAGGATAGACCTTTGCCGCATTTGATGTTACAAAACAGAAAATATAAAGAGGACAACCATGGATATTGACGAGTTAAGCGAAAATTTTGAACTGCTGGACGACTGGGAAGACAAATACCGTTACCTGATCGACCTCGGCGAAAAGCTGCCGCCTTTTGCCGAAGAATGCCGCACCGACGAATGGAAGGTCAGCGGCTGCCAGTCGCAGGTGTGGCTGGTGCCGTCTTTTGTGCGGGAAGGAAACAATGTCCGCCTGCATTTTGCCGGCGACAGCGACGCCGCCATCGTGCGCGGGCTGATCGCGGTGGTGCTGACGGTTTTTGACGGCAAAACCCGGGAAGAGATTCTGTCGCTTGACGTGGCGGCGGTTTTTGCCCGCCTGGGGCTGGCGGACCATCTGTCGCCGAGCCGCCGCAACGGGCTTGGCGCGATGGTGGAAAAAATCAGGTTTTACGCGTCAGAAGGATAACTACGCAAGCAAAGGGCTGCCGATGAATATTCACGAATATCAGGCCAAGCGGATGCTGAGCCGCAACGGCATTAAAATTCCCAAGGGGCGGATTGCCTATACCGCCGACGAAGCCCGCCGGGCGGCCAAGGAAGTGACGGACAAAGGGCCGTGGATGCTCAAGGCGCAGATCCAGTCGGGCGCCCGCGCCGCCGGACATTTTTTGGAGGAAAAAGCCGGTTCCCGCGGCGGCATCCGGCAGGTGGAACGCCTGCGCGATTTGTGGGCGGAGGCGGATGCCATGCTCGGTTCGACGCTTGTCACCAAACAGACCGGGCCGCGGGGAAAACTGGTCAGCCGCCTGTATGTTGAAGCTTATACCCGGGTCGGCTTTACGTTCTATGCCGGCATGGCGATCGACCGTGCCCAGGCTTCCGTTACCCTGCTTCTGGCCAACACCAAGGACAACGACATCAACGTGATTGCGGAATCCGACCCCGGCCGCATTCTGCGGCTGCCGATCGATCTGGTTACCGGTCCCACCCATGCCCAAACCGGCCGGGCGGCCGAGTTTTTGAAACTCCAGCCCCGCAGCTATGACAGTTTTTACCTTTTTTTGCGCGGGCTTTTCAAAACCTTTATTGCCAACGACGCGCTGATGATCGAGATCAACCCGGCCGGAGTGATGAAAAACGGCGACATCGTGGCGCTCGACGCCAAAATCACGCTTGACGACAAAGCGCTTTTCCGCCACCCGGAAAACAGCCGTTTGAAAGACGATTACGAAACCGGCGCGCGCGAGCTGAAGGCCGGCAAATACGGGTTCACCTATCATGAGTTTAACGGCAGCATCGGCTGCATTGTCAACGGCGAAGGGCTGGCGATGGCAATGGCCGAACTGCTGAAAAGGCGCGGCAGCGAGGTTGCCTGCTGGCTCAACGTCAAGGGCGGCGTCGACCGCGACAAAATCGCCGCCGGCATCAAGATCATTGCCACCAACCCGCGGGTGGAGGGTATTGTCATCAACATTCTGGGCGGCTTTGTCCGCTGCGACCTGATTGCCGACGGCATTATCGACGCGGCGGCGGAAGTGGGAATGAACATTCCGCTGGTGGTGCGTTTTGAAGGCACCAACCGCGACGAGGCGGAAAACGTGCTCAAGCGGGCAGGGCTGCCGCTGACGCTGGTTCGCAACATGGAAGACGCGGCAGACGAAATCTTGCGATTGGTGCGGGAGGGGGAATAATGTCGATATTGGCCGGACGCAATACCAAAGTGCTGGTTCAGGGGATGACCGGAACCCAGGCTTCGTTTCATACCAAACGGTCGCTGGATTACGGCACCGACATTGTTGCCGGCGTCACTCCCGGTAAAGGCGGCACCGTTCACCTCGGTCTGCCGGTTTTTGACACGGTGAAGGAAGCCGCGGCCGAAACCGGCGCCACCGCTTCGTTGATGTTTGTGCCCGCCCGGATGGTGAAATCGGCAGTTGCCGAAGCGGCGGAAGCCGGGTTGGACCTGGCGGTCTGCATTTCCGACAACGTTCCCGTCCGCGACATGCTCGAAGTGCGCAATATCTTAAAAAACAGCCGCACCCGGCTGATCGGCCCCAACACGCCGGGTCTGATCACGCCCGGCGAAGCCCGGCTCGGCATTTTTCCGGAAAACATTCATACCCCGGGGCAGATCGGCATTGTTTCCCGCTCTTCCACCCTCACGTATGAAGCGGTGCTGGAAACCAGACGGGCCGGTTTCGGCCAATCGACCGTCGTCGGTCTCGGCGACGATACTGTGATCGGTATGAATTTCGTCGACGTCTTGCGGGAATTTATGGCCGACGAGGCGACCAAAGCAATTGTTATGATCGGCCAGCTCGGCGGCACTTTTGAGGAACTCGGCGCCGACTGGTACCGTTCGTGCGCCGTCAAAAAGCCGGTGATCGGCTTTGTCGCCGGCAATTCGCAGGCTTTCAGCGCCACCGTCGGCTATGCCGGCGACATTATCACCCGCGGCAAAATCACCGCCGAAGACAAGAAAAAGGCGCTGGCGGACGCCGGCATCACCGTGGTCGAACAAATCAGCGACGTGCACGGGGAATTGCAAAAACTGCGGCTTTAGACCATGATCGGAAAGCTTTTTCGCCTGCTGCTCGACAGCATACTGCCCCGTCGCTGCCGCAAATGCGGACAGATTCTGACAATTGAGGGAGAACTGTGCGAAAAATGCTTAAACGAACTCAATTTTATTTTTCCGCCCTATTGCAGAAAATGCGGTCATCCGCTGAGCGAAAAGGAAGCGCGGGGCAAAATGCTGTGCGCGTCCTGTCTGCGCAAAAAACGTTTCCCTTTCCGTCTGAGCCGTTCGGCCCTCTGTTATGACGAGGCTTCCAAGAATCTGATTCTGGCTTTCAAATTTATGGACCGGACCGAAAATGCGCGGCTTTTGGCGGCCATGCTGAAAGTGGCGGGCGAGGATATTTTCAAAGCCGGGGTCGACGTCATCGTGCCGGTGCCGCTTCATTATACCCGGCTGGTCAAAAGACGCTACAATCAGGCGGCGCTTCTGGCCCGCGAACTCGGCCGCTATACCGGGCTGCCGGTCGACTGCTTTTCTCTTGTCCGTCACAGGAAAACCCGCCCGCAGGTGGAGTTTTCCGGTTTTGAGCGGGTCAGAAACGTGAAAAACGCCTTTTCCGTTCCGCATCCCGAAAAGCTTGCCGGCAAAAGAGTGGTGCTGATCGACGACGTTCTGACCACCGGTTCCACCTTAAAGGAATGCGCCGCCGCGCTGAAAAAGGCCGGCGTCCGTTCGGTCGACGCGCTGACGGTCGCCCGGGTCTGCTGAAAAGGGCCGTGCGGGGCGAAAATACGTACGATAAAAAGCGGCAAAAATCAACCTTTTTCTGCCCCGCAAATCCAACCTTTTGCCTGTAGCTTTTTATCGTACGTTATTTTGCATCACCATTTGGGAGCGGAAAATCCGATGCAAATACCTAAAATTATTCATTATTTTTACGACAATGTCGATTTGTGGAAAAAGGGGCCGAACTCGCAGGTGCGAATGTGCGTGTGTTCGTGGAAGAAGGCATGTCCCGATTATGCTTTTATGCTCTGGCACGACCGTCATCCGGAGTTCGGCGAAATTCTCCGGCAGTCGCTGTTTGTCCGCAGGGCTTACGAATTGAAACTGTGGGCTTTTGTCGCCGATTACGTGCGTTTGTATGCCCTGCATAAGTACGGCGGCATATATCTCGACACCGACGTCCAGTTGTTGAAAAATTTTGACGCTTTTCTGAATGACGGCTTTTTCGTCAGCGTCGAAGGCGACATCCGGGAAGGGGAAAACATTCCCGAACCGGCGGTGATGGGCAGCGTGCCCGGACATCCGCTGCTGGAAGAAACAATGAAATTCTACCGTTCAAACCATATCTTCAACTGGCAGAATCCGATCGTGCCGACGGTGATGAAAGCGGCAATGCGAAAATTCTGCGGTTTTTCCCGCATTGACTATTCGTCGCCGGAAGAAACGCGACGGGCGGAAACGTTTTATTTCGGCAGCCGCCGCTGCGACGATTACGAGCTTTACCGCGGACAGCGCCGCTGGCGGAACGAAGAAAAGCGGGTCAGTGTTTATCCGGGCGAATATTTCTGCCCCTGCTGGTATACTTTCCGCGAAAAGGCGCTTACCGAAAACACCGTTGCCGTTCATTGGAACCAAAGCTCATGGTGGAACAAGGACGCTTTTGCCCGTCTGCGCGCAAGCCTGAAGCCGAAACTGCCGCCGCCGGCCGAAGAAAAGGCTTTTTGTCTGTTCGGGCTGCCGCTGGCCGGAATCCGCCGTTCGCGGACAAAAACGAAAATTTCCGTTTTGGGCATGATCGGCATTCGTATAACGCCGACCCGTTTTCGCCTGCGGCTGTTCGGTTTCCTGCCGCTGCTGAAAGTTGTGAGGAAAAACTGATGCCCGAAATTTCCGTTATCATTCCCGTTTACAACACTGCCCGTTTTCTGTCCGCCTGCCTCGACAGTGTTCTTGACCAGACTTTTGCCGATACGGAGATAATCTGCGTTGACGACGGCTCGACCGACGACAGTCTGCAAATTCTCCGCCGGTATGAAAAACGGGACGGCAGGGTGAAAGTGCTGACCCAGCGCAACGCCCGTCAGGGCGCCGCCCGCAACCGGGGGTTGGAAATTGCCGCCGGCCGTTACGTAATGTTTGTCGATTCCGACGACTGGCTGGATAACGACGCTCTGGAAGTTCTTTGCCGCCGGGCGGCGGCAGACGACGCCGACATCGTTCTCACCGGCACCCGCCTGTATGATGAAAACGGCGGCAGCCTCGGTCGCGATTATATGAATTTTGAAGGCTGGGCCGGCTGGCAAAACGGAATTCCGGCAGAAAAGTTTTTTGCCGTTTTCGCCCCCGTCTGCGGTCGTTTGTACAAAACGGCGTTTTTGCGCCAAAACCGGCTGCGTTTTGCCGAACGCTGCTTTTACGAAGATAATTCCTGGGGATGCCTGGTCGGCATTCTGGCGACGCGGGTATCGTTCGTGCACAACGTCTACTGCTACCGCCGTCATCCGGGCAGCACCACCGGCACCAAAGACGCCAAAGTGTTTGACTGGGTAAAGGATTTTGACTTTTTCTGCCGTGAGAGGAAAAAAAGGCGGCTGCGTTCGCCGCTGGTCAAATGCGCTTTTTTCTGGTACCTGAAAAGCTTTGACTGGTATCTGCGGCAGCTTCCGCCTGCCGATCAGCGCATTTTCTACGGCAGGATCTGCCGCCGGCTGAAACTTTTGCAGCTGAAAAAGGAAGACTTTGCCCGGGCGCCGCTGCCGGCGGGGGAAGCGGGAAAACTGCTGACGTTTTGGCAATGGCTGAAACAAAAGGACTTCGACCGCTGCCGGCAGCTTAACGTTTATTTTTGCGGCGTTTTGCTGTACCGGATCAAAACCCGTCCGGACGGCAGCCGTTCCGATCATCTGCTGTTCGGGGCGCTGCCTTTCTTTTCCCGCCGGCGGCGGGCAGTGCAAAAATAAATCCCCTTCCTTGCGGGAGGGGATTTTGTTCAGCGCAGTTCAAAAAAGCTTTTGTCGACGCCGCAGACCGGGCAGGTCCAGTCGTCCGGCAGTTCTTCGAACGGCGTGTCTCCGTCATAAACGTATCCGCAAACGACGCAAACCCATTGTTTTTCGTTGTCAGCCATTTTATTTCTCCTTTTTGTTTAGAATGTTGGGTAAAAACTTTAAAACTTCGTTTTTGAAAGAAGCGCGGTAATCATAATATGTCAGCGGTTCGTCTTTTCCGACGTTCCGGCAGTCGGTCACTTCGGCGGTAAACAGGGTGTTGCTTTCAAAAACCTGTTTTTCGAGCACCCGGCAGGTCATTACCGCGATGCAGTTCTGCAGATAGGGCAGACCGTCTTCGACAAAATGCGGCACTTCTGCCCATTTGTCGGCGGTGCGGCTGGTCCGGAAGCCGAAATTCGCGATGACGAAAGGATCGACCCCGCGGCCGAGAACCGACAAGCCGAAACGTCCGCTTTTCTCAATGCAGCTTTTGGTATAACTGCCGTTGTGGCAGGAAAGCGCCAGCACCACCGGTTTGCTGGCAACCTGCATCACCGCGTCCACCGCGCTGCCGACCGGCCGGCCGCCGTCGTCGGCGCCGAGCACGTACACGCCGTGGGTGAGGTTGTATAAGGCGTCGATGTTCATTTTGCCGTTTCTCCTTGTTGCAGGATAATATAAACGCGTTTTGGGGCCGATGCAAGGGGCTTCGGTCAGTAATGCGGCGGCGGCGTTTCCTCGCTCTGCGGCTTTACCGTTTCGTTTTTCAGCAGTTCCGCCAGATAAAGGTTCTGTTTGATCAGCCGGTCGATCTGCCGTCCCTGTTCGATCACCACCTGGTTGAGTTCGTCGATCGTTTTTTCCTGAATGGCAATGGCGCTTTCGATCTCGATCAGGCGTTCTTCCAAAATTTGCTCTTCCATAATTAATCGTTCTGTTCTAAATTAAGCTTGTCTTTTTAACATAAGTTCAGGATTTGCCGATGTCAATTTTAATTAAGAATGTTTTGCACCAAAACCGGCGGGTCGACGTTTTGATCAAAGACGGCCGCTTTGAAAAAATCGCGCCGGATACAGAAGCGCCGGCGGACAAGCTCATCGACGGCTCGGACAAGGCGATCGTCCCCGCCTTTTACAACACCCACTGTCATGCGGCAATGTCGATTCTCCGCGGTTACGGCGACGACAAGCCGCTGTTTGCCTGGCTGCGGGAAGACATCTGGCCGGTTGAAGCCCGGCTGACCCCGGACGACGTTTATGTTGCCAGCCGTCTGGCCATATTGGAAATGATCAAATCGGGCACCGTCTTTTTCGCCGACATGTATTTTTACGGTGAAGAAACCATGCGGGCGGTAAAGGAAATGGGGATTCGCGCCGCGGTGTCGCTGGTGGAAATGGACATGTTCGATCCTGAACAGACGAAAAGCAAAATGGCCACGACCGAACGTTTTCTGGCGGCCGACAACCCCTGCCCGGAAAGAATTGTCAAAGGGCTTTCCTGCCATGCGGTCTATACCGTTTCTTCCGAACTGCTGGCGTTTGCCGCCCGCACCGCGGAAGAAAACGGCCTGACCATGCAGATTCATCTGAGCGAAACCGCGGGCGAAAATGCCGAATGTCTGGAAAAATACGGAGTGACGCCGACCGAACGGCTCGATTCTTTCGGTCTCCTGACGCCGCGGACGACGCTGGCCCATGCCGTGCACTTAAACCGGCGTGACGTTGAGATCATCGGTGAGCGCGGCAGTTTCCTTTCGCACAATCCGGTTTCAAACCTCAAGCTCAATTCCGGTCTGTTTGCTTTTGAAGACCTTTATCACCGCCTGCCGGGAAAAGTGACGATCGGCACCGACGGCGCTTCCTCCAACAATAACCTCAGCATGATCGAAAGCGTTAAATTTGCGTCGCTGGCGGCCAAATGCCAGGCCGATTCCGCCGTTGCCGGCAAGGCTGCCGACGTTTTCCGCGCGGCGACGTCAAACGGCGCGGCAGCGTTCAGGCTCAATGCCGGGGAAATCCGGGAAGGTGCGTCGGCCGACTGCCTGCTGGTCGATCTGAACAATCCGTTTATGGTGCCGGCCTACAATCTGGTGTCGGATCTGGTTTATGCGGCCGACAGTTCCTCGATTGCCGACGTCATTTGCAACGGCCGGCTGGTGATGGAAGACCGCCGTGTCGAGGGCGAAGCGGAAATCGTTGCCGAAGCGCGGAAACTGGCCGAAAAGATTATTAACTTAAAATAAATTTTTTGTTCCGCTTGAAAAGCGCTTTTTTGTGCATATATGCAAATCGTCTGAAACAAATGTGTTGTCAGATAGGTTTTAATTATCGTCAAAAAAGGAACTAACATGCTAAGTGGAACAGTTAAATGGTTTAATAACAAAAAAGGTTACGGATTCATCAAAACCCCGGAAAACGAAAAGGATATTTTCGTTCATATCACGGCGATTCAGAAATCTGGTCTGGATAAGATCACGGAAGGTCAGGAACTGTCTTTCGACATCGTGCCCGATCGCGCCGGCCGTCCGGAAGCGCATAATCTGAGTATTTTAAAGAATTAATTTTGTTGATTAAATTTTCTTTTTAATTTAAAAGCACTAAACATTGTTTTTGTCTTGTTTTCAGGGATAAACGGCATGTTTAGTGTTTTTTTGTTGGCGTTGGCCCTGTCGGTCGACGCTTTTGCCGTCGCTTTTTCGTACGGACTGGTGATTAAAAAGGATGTCGCCTCCTCGGCGGCAAAACTGGGAGCCGCAACCGGCGCCGGGCAGTTTGTAATGCCGCTTCTCGGCTGGCTGGCAACCGATTCCGTCCATCGTTACATTGAGGCTTTTGACCATTGGATCGCCTTTGTCGTGTTTCTGCTGCTCGGGCTGAACGTCATCCGCGGCGCTTTGGGCGGGGAAGAGTGCGAAAAGCGCAGTCCGAAGCTTTCGCTCAAACTGCTCTCGGTTGTTGCCGTGGCTACCAGTATCGACGCCTGCGTGGCCGGAATCAGCCTGTATTTTATGAACGTCGGCATTGTTGCCGCTGCCGCGCTCATCGGTGCGGTCTGTTTTGTCTGTACCGTTGCCGGATTTTATTTCAGCCGGGTGTTTTGCCGGCTGCCGACGGCCTGCCTGCAAATTGCCGCCGGCTGTGTGCTGATTTTACTCGGGGTAAAGGTCTTATACGAGCATTTGTCATAATCGGAGGTTGCTTTTTGCCCGGAAGCCGTTTATAATAATTGCATGTTTAACCGTTCGGGGACTGTCATGAAAAATTTTGCGGCATTTTTGTTTTGCGGTGTGTTGACGGCGTTTTCCGCCCGCGCGGAAACGGTTGTAACCACCACAACCACCACCACGACGACCACGACGTCGGGCAATGTTACGGCCAACGTCACTTATACGCCTTCTGTCGTCACTTATGCGCCGGCAGTCAGCCGGGTGATCGTTAATCCGCAGGCCGGGGAAGACGAGCTTTATCACCGGCACCTGCCCGCGCCCCGGTTTTACGGCAGCCCGGTTCTGGCGGTCGGCGCCGGCGCGGCGGCGGGCGCCCTCATCTGGAACAGCGGTTACCGCCACGGACGCCACCGCCGTTACCGCCATCACCGCTATTATTGGTAAAAAATAAAGGGCCGGGTTTTGTCCCGGCTCTTTTGCCGATGCGGAAAAATGTTCCGAAGCTACAGGGAAAACCGCACCTTGCCTTCGTCGATGACTGCGGTGCCGCCGACGGGGATGGTGAGAAGCGGAGTCGAGTGGCCGAAATCCATGTTGGCAATGACGGGCTTTCCCTCAAGATAAGGACGGAAACGCTCAATCATAAACGCCAGCTGTTCGCGGGTGACCGCGGATTTTTTCTGAAAACGGCCGATTAAAACCGCCTTGACGTTTTTAAAGTCGGGTTGTTGCAGCAGCGATTGGAAATTGCGGGTAAAATCGGCGATATCCGCATTGCCGGTGTCTTCAATGAACAAAACCGTGTCTGCGGCAAAGGCCGGCCGGTAGGAAGTGCCGTTGAGCAGAATGAAAGTGCCGAGGTTGCCGCCGACAAGTGTGCCTTCCGCCTTGCCCGGCTGCAGCTGCCACCAGCCCTCGTTGGCGATAAACTGCCGGTTTTCCTGGTCGATAAACCACAGATCGTCGCTCCATTCGGCGGACGGACGAATTTCGCCCGCGCCGTCTTCAAACAGCATTTTTTTCATATTTTGCAAAGTGTAGTCTATGCCTTTAAGCATCCCGAGCGAACTGAAGTGCGGGCCGGAAAAGGTGACGAGTCCGGTTTTGGCGTAAACGGCGTTTAAAAGCGCGGTAATGTCGGAAAAACCGCAGAAGATTTTCGGGTTTTCGGCAATCAGCCGATAGTCGACGAAGTCAAGCAGCTGGTTGGAGTTGTTGCCGCCGATCATGGTGAATACCGCTTTGACTTTCGGATCGGCGAAAGCTTCGGCAATGTCGGCGGTTCTTTTTTCGACCGTTGTTGAGCCGCCGGCGTCCCAGTTTTCGTCGACGGCGTTGGTGCCGTAAGAAACGGCAAGCCCCATTTCCTCAAACCGCCGGCGGGCGATTTCCCGGCACTCGCGGCCGATGATTTTGATGCCCGACGCGGGGGCGATAACCCTAATTTCGTCGCCCGGACGCAGACGAGCGGGAATGATTTTTTGCATAACGGATACTCCTTCGTTAATTCAGATAAACCGAAAATAATATAGCTCAAAACCCCCGGATGTCCAGCGGTCATTTTTTTGACAAAAAACGTCTTTTGTGACAAAACGCGTTGACTAAATTTAAACTTTAATGTATTATTAAAACCGAATACGGCTTTATTTTGACGGAGACTTATTATGGCAGAAAATGCGGATTTCAGCAGCCTTTTGGAAGAAATAAAAGAGAATATGCCCGAGCTTTATCAAGAAATGGAGGCATATGCGCAAAGAACGGGAAAATCTTTGGCGGAGTTGAGTAAGGACGAGGCTTTCGTGAGCAGGTATTCTGCCCGTTACAGTGAAAGAAAGGATGCCGTCACGGCGCTTGACAATGCTGTTGACGAAGAGATTGCCGGTGCCGGTTCTGAAGAAGACGGCGCCGTGGCCGATGACGACGTCGCTGCCTCCGGCAGCGAAGAAGCGGCCGCTTCTTCGGAAACGTTGGCTGCCGTTTCCGATCCTTTCCGCTGGGAAGAGTTTTACGCTCCCGTACCGGAAGTCGAAGCCGCCCGTTTCGACAAAGCCTACGATCTGCTGAACGGCGAAGAAGGAAAAGCTTATCGGGAAAGTCCCGCCTGGCAGGGCAGCGCCTTTGAATTTGACAATTCCGAAAACAAGTCGCTTGAAGAAACGCTGAACTTGAGCGCCTGCCGCCGTCTGGCGTCATCAAACGAAGATATTACCCTGGAAAACCTGAGCAGCGCCCGCGCCGAAGAAAGCGCCCGCATCAAGGTGGAATATTACAATTCTCTCTATGCGCTGTCGGTCGGCGACAAATATAATTCGATTAAGGCGGAAACGCACCTCAGCCGTATTTTCAAAATAGACGAAGCCGTCCGCGCCGGCAAAAGCGAAAAAGAAATCTTCAAAATGCTGTCCATCAATCCGAGCGAGGCCACGCAAAAGATGGCGTTGGCTTCGACGACGCAGGCCAACATTCGGCCGATTTCCGATTTTATGGAAAAACGCAGCAAATTCAGCCGCGGCATGCATAATTTCGGCAAGGTTATGGACCGCATCCAGAAATTTGAACAGAAAAATCCCTTGTTCGGTCTGGCCGTCAACTATGTTGCCGCCGGCAACCCGATATACATGGGTTACCGTTCGGTTCTTTCCGCCCGTGCCCTTTACAACGATTTTCAGGGTTTTAAAGATTATGCGGCGTTCCGCGAAGTTTACAAAAACGACGTGGCCGAACTGGGCTTGAAACGCTGGAAAGAACAGAACCCGGAAAGCAAGGTTGACGCCAACGGCTATAATCAGGTCAAGGCCTATGACACCTACGAGGCTTATTGTGAAAAACACAAAGTGGAGGAAAACCGGGTCAGCGAAGAAGAATTCCGGCAGTTGAAAAAATTCCAGAAAAAGGCGGCGTTTACCCGCGAAGAGTTTGAAAGTCTGCGTCAGGCGGCCGGCATGCCTTATGAGGAATATGCCAAAAAGGCCGGCGATCGCGCCGTCAGCAAAGAAATGTTTGACAATCTGGTCAAATATACCGACATCCGCCGTACCCAGAATTATGCCGAATATGCTGAAAAAGCCGGTGCCCGCGCCGTCAGCGAGGCGGAATACAACCGGGTCAGAGCCTTGAACCGTGCGCTTAACAAAGTTTCCGTCGGACAGGCGTTAAAAGACAAAACCACCCGCAAGGCGATGATGGCCCATTCGGTTATTTTTGTCCGTTCGCTGCCGGTTGTCGGCCAGGGTTATGCCCTTGGCATGGCGGTTAAAAACATGGTCAGCAAAAGCTACTGGCAGGGAGTAAAGGCCAAAGCGCAGGGAACCGGTCATGCGGTTAAAACCCTGTGGAGCAAAAAAGGCCGTGACAAAGAAGCCTGGAAAGAGCTTTACTCCAACGCCGGCGGTCTGGTGGCGGAAGCCGCCGGCGCCTGGATGCTGGCCGGCGGCGTCAGCAGTGTGGCTGCCGGTTATGACGGAACCGGGACGACAATTGATTATGCGCCGGGCGAAAATGCCCGGACGACGGCGGATAACACGCAAACGCTTGCCGATGTGCAAACGGCGGCGCCGGTTACGGAAAGTCCGTCTTTGTGGACACGTTTCCAGGGGTTTATGGGTTATGGCAGTCAGGAGGTGCAGGCAGATGCGGCCGTTGCGGACAGTACGGTGCTGAATGCGGCGGCGCGCGCGGATTCCCTGCAAACGGAGTTGCAGGCGGATACGCTGCAGAATGTGCAGCAACCTGATGCGCTGCGTGTGAAAGAAGCCCCCGTTCTTAATTTTCAGCAAGACTGGACGCGTCCGGATTTTGTCAACGCGGCGGACAGCGCGGATGTACAAGTGCCTTATGCGCTCGGAGAGCACGAAAGCGACGTTCGTAACGACGGCGATCAGGTTTTGGTCGAACCGCGGGAAACGGCGGTCAAATTGAACGATGTGCAGAAAACAAACCTGAACGCCCTGTTTGAACAATATCCGCGGGCGGCTTCGATCATTCTCGAAGGCAACGACAATCCGGCGGTCGACGACGTTACCAAAGGCACCTTTACCATGGAGGGAGAAGGGGATTTGTATAAGAGCGGCGTCATTTCTTCGGCGCAGCTGAAAGAAATGATGGCGGAAGGGAAGTTTACCCCGGCTCAGTTGGAGAGCCTTTCCCGGTTTGCCGACGCCAATTTCGAAAACGGCAAAATGAATGCCGAGTTGTCCGAACAGCTGTACGGTTCGGACGGCGAGGTAAAAGAGGAAGTGCAAACCCGGAATACCGGCGGTGACGGCGAAAACAAAGAAGACGGACAAAAGGAAAAACAACATACTGACGAAGAAAACAACGGCGGCGGACAGGAACGGGGGAGTGATATCCGTTTTTACTCTTTCGACAAGGACGGCAATATCATATACAGTGCCGAAAGTTTGCAGGATTTGAACGGTCTGAATCCGGATCAGATGGACGCCCGGGCTTATCAGGATCTGCTGACTCGGCAGGCAAACGGCGAACAGCTTGACGCCGGTGCGCTGAAGTTTTTGGAGAGTTATAAGGAAAGTCATCCCGATCTGCAGCAGAGGACGGAAAACGGCAACGAGGGAAAAAGAACGGAAAACGGCAACGAAGGCGAAAATACGGAAACGGTTTTAAACGATCGGGAGCAGACGGAACAACTGAGCGGTATTGCCCTGACGCGCCACGATTTTGAAAGCGGTAAAGGGTATGAGATGCTGGGCAGCGGCGAAATCAGCGGCAAAAAGGTAGACGTTTTCTTCGGGTATGACGAAAACGATATGCAGGTTGTCGCGCAATATGCGATACATGACGGCGAAGACCGCTCGACGGTGATTAAAACCCAGCTCGGCGACGACGGCCGCCCGTATACGCTGGTTACCGAAATCGACGGAGACAAAACGACTACCCGTGAAGTTGACAACGCTCAGGAAGTGCTTCGCAAGGTGCTGGCCGGAAACGAAAAACAAACCGGCCGGGAAACCGAGGGGTTGGAAGAATCGCGCAATCTGACCAACGAAGGCGAAAGCGGCGAAGAAAAGGAAGTGCAGACCCACACCGACAAGGTTCGCAGCTCTACCTTCCGCGGCAGATACTGGCTGGAAGCAGACGCCAACGGCGAAAATCCGCAATTGCGTTTCCGGATGGGTGATCCTTCGCAGATTGCGGTTGATCGCGAACTGGTTGCTGCTTTTCAGAATACGGTTGACGGCAGCGGCAGCAGCTATACGGCCTTGGGCGGCCGTCTGACGGCGGACAATTTCGGAGCGGAAAACCGCGACAATCCGAATGCTTCCGGTATTATGGTCAAATGCGAAAATCTGGCCAGAACGATCGCTTTGAACGAAGCCGTTTATCAGGATATGGAACATCGTCTGGCAAACGGCGAAGAACTGAGCGAGCTGGACATGAAATGGCGGCAGAAGTACGAACATGATCTGGAAGGCATCGGTTTGTCACGCGAAAACGGCCGCCTGGTTTATGAACCGGAGCATGTTTCTTCGCAGACGACAGACTTGCGACAGGAAGAAGTGAACAGAGACAATCAGGGAGGCAGCCGCCGCGTTTATCAGCTGAATGAAAACGGAAATGACGGACAAAACGGCGGGGAAAATACGGAAATCGGTCAGACGGAAAAGCAAGAACGAGAAAGGGAAAACGAAAGCGTCAACACTGACGGCCTGCTGCATGCCTCCGAAGTAAACGGTTATACTCAGCTTGAAGGCAAAGGGATAAAGATCGCTTATACTCTGACTGATGACGGCGGAGTACGATATGCAAACAATGCGACGGTTGCCGTTGATAAAAATGTGCTGCAAGCCATTCGTTCGCAATACGATAATCCAACTCCTAAAGAATCGGGAGAAAGTCTTAATATGGCGCGGGATATTACGAAAGGTGAGGTTATCTATGACTACTTGCAGCAGGAATCCGGAAACCGGGAGTTGACCGATGCCGAAAACAGCTTTATGCAAAAACATAACCAAACCTTGGAAAGAGTCGGGTTGGTTCGTGACAACGGCGGGGAAATTGTCAAAAAAGACGCCTATGAAGGCCAGCCCCGAGCCTTCGTCAAACGCGGCCGCGAATACGGCTGTTAATCCTGCGGTTGTCTGAAGCTTCAAAATGCCCGGGATTTTTCCGGGCGTTTTTTATTTGCTTTACAGAAAACCCCGAGTTTATCCGGGGCTGGATGCTTTAGTTTTGGAACAGTGCCGCCCTGTGTCGAAAAGTATGGTCAAACCTAAGGTTTATAGCTGTTAATTCCGGTTTGCCGGAGGATATCTGTTTCGCTGTTGTCGGGGCAGTTGCAAATTGTTTGATCATGCCTATATTTTTACCGGAATTTTAAGCGGAGAGGCGATGATACAAATAGAAACCCTGATGGCCGTTGCCGGCGCACTGCTGCTGGTCAGCGTTTTTGCCAACCGGATTTCCGTTTTTCTCGGAATCCCCGGACTGTTGATCTTTATCGGCATCGGCATGCTGGCCGGCAGTGACGGCATTGTCCGCATTCAGTTTTACGACGCCAGAATGACCAATTACATCGGCACCGTCGCTCTGGCGTTTATTTTGTTTGCCGGCGGACTGGATACCCGTTGGCGCGACGTCCGCCCGGTGCTGGCCGGCGGCAGCCTGTTGGCGACGCTCGGCGTGGTGCTGACGGCTTTGTTTCTGTTTTTGCCCGCTTATTATGTTTTGCGGCTGGAACTGCCGGTTGCGCTTTTGCTCGGCGTGATCGTTTCTTCGACCGACGCGCCGGCGGTGTTCATGATCATGCGTACTCAGAAAGCCGAATTGCGCGACAATCTGCGGCCGCTGCTGGAGTTCGAATCCGCCGGCAACGATCCGATGGCGGTTTTACTTTCTTTGGGGGCGCTGGCTTGGCTGCAAAACTCCGATTTTGCCGCTGCCGGTCTGGCCAAAATGTTTGTTCTCCAACTTGTTGTCGGCTTTGCCGCCGGCTGCGGACTGGGATGGCTGGCGGGAGTTCTGCTGAAAAAAATCTGCATTTGTTATTTCGGGCTTTATACGGTGTTCGGCGTAGGTTTCGTTCTGCTGACGTTCGGTGTTGCCCAGCTTTTGGGCGGCAGCGGTTTTCTTGCCGTATATGTTGCCGGCATTATTATCGGCAACCGGCCGTTTACGTACCGCCGCAATCTGATCCGCTTTCACGATTCTCTGGCCTGGATCGCCCAGGTGGGAATGTTTTTGCTGCTGGGGCTGCTGGTTAACCCCCGCGAACTGCCGTCGGTGATGCCGATGGGGCTGCTGGCCGCCTTTTTCCTCATTTTCTTTTCCCGGCCGGCGGCGGTTTTCATCTGTCTGTGGCGCAGCCGCTTCGGATGGAAGGAAAAGCTGTTTGTCGGCTGGGCGGGGCTGAAAGGGGCGGTGCCGATCATTCTTGCCACCTATCCGCTGATGATCGGTTTTCCCGATTCCCAGTATCTGTTCAACCTGATTTTCTTTCTTGTCATCGGTTCGGTGCTTTTGCAGGGCAAAACGCTTCCCTGGCTGGCTGCCCGGCTGGATCTTTACCGGAAATGAAAAAACGCTCTGCCGCAAGGACAGAGCGCCAAACTTTCCGCCGGTAGTTGATTGGGGGTCAAGACTATTTGAATGGCAGAAAATTTAATATAAATTATATAGTAGTTTTATTCAGGTTGCAATAGCCAAAACGAAAAACTTGAAAAAAATGGTGGACTAAAATTGTCCGGGCGTCTAAACTCCCTTCCGCTCGCATTGAAAACAAAGGCTTTGAAGATGAAAATAGGGGTGTTTGATTCCGGCCTCGGAGGGCTGGTGATAACTAAGGCGTTTATCGAAAGCATGCCGCAGTACGACTATTTGTATTACGGCGATTCCCGCCATCTGCCCTACGGGGAAAAAACATCCGGCCGGATTTTGTCCTATACGCTTGCCGCCATGCGCCGGCTGATTGCCCGCGACTGCAAAATCATCATCATTGCCTGCAACACCGCCACTTCGATAGCCCTGCGCTATTTGCAGCAGCGTTTCCTGCCGCTTGAGGCGCCGGACGTCAAGGTGCTGGGGGTGGTGATTCCGACGGTTGAAGTTGCAATCGAAAACGGCGCCCGCCGCGTCGGAGTGGCGGCAACCACGGCCACCGTCCGTTCGCATATTTATCAGACCGAGCTGCATAAGCTGAATCCGGGGCTTGCGGTGACGGAAATTGCCGTGCCCGGACTGGTGCCGGCGATTGAGGATAACGATTTTTCCCGGGCGGAAGCCGTTGTCCGCGCCTGTGCGCCGGAATTTGCAAACTGCGACAGCCTGATTCTCGGCTGTACCCATTATCCGCTGGCCAAAACTTTTTTCCGTGCGGCGCTGCCCGGGGTAAAGGTGGTCTCTCAGGATGAACTGATGGCGGCCAAGCTGGAAAATTATCTGACCCGGCATCCGGAAATCGAAAGCCTTCTTACCCGCGGCGGGACGTACCGTTTTGAAGTCAGCAGCCTGAATCGTCATGCGCAGAAGGTGGCGGCGCTTCTGTTTCCCGATATTCCGGTCGAAAAGGCCGCCGACGGATGAAAGAGGGGCATGCGGCCGGGTCGGCTCTTGCAATCGCGCTTTTTTTTACCTACATATGAATTCAGAAGATTTAATCATTTTAAGGAATTTTCATGACCACTATTTTATGCGTGCGCAAAGGTTCCGAGGTTGTCATTGCCGGCGACGGTCAGGCAACGCTCGGGGAAACCGTGATTTTCAAATCCAAATCGGTTAAGGTGCGGCGGATCGGCAACGGCAAGATCATTGCCGGTTTTGCCGGCGCCGCGGCCGACGGCATCACTCTGATCGAACGGCTGGAAGGCAAGCTGGAAAAATATGCCTGGCAGCTGAAGCGGGCGGCGGTCGAACTGGCCAAGGACTGGCGGATGGACAAGTATCTGCGCCAGCTGCAGGCGTTTATGATTGTGGCCGACAAAGACGTGTCGCTGGTTATTTCCGGTACCGGTGAGGTCATGGAACCCGACGACGGCATCATCGGCATCGGTTCGGGCGGCAACTATGCGATGGCTGCGGCCAAAGCCCTTTACGACGTGGAAGGCCTGTCGGCGGAAGACATTGCCAGAAAAGCGCTGAACATTGCCGGCGATATTGACGTTTATACCAACCATAATCTGATTATTGAAAGGGTGGCGGCTGATGAGTAGTGCAAATTTCAGTCCTCGGGAAATCGTTTCCGAGCTGGACCGCTTCATTGTCGGCCAGAACGAGGCCAAAAAGGCGGTGGCGGTCGCTCTGCGCAACCGCTGGCGGCGGATGCAGGTGGCCGAAAACCTGCGTGAGGAAATCGTGCCCAAGAACATTCTGATGGTTGGTCCCACCGGCGTCGGCAAAACCGAAATTTCCCGCCGTCTGGCACGGCTGGCCAAAGCGCCTTTTATTAAGGTGGAAGCAACCAAATTTACCGAGATAGGCTATGTCGGCCGCGATGTGGAGTCGATTATCCGCGATCTGCTGGACATTGCCATTAACAGCACCCGCGAAAGAATGCGCAAAGAGGTGAGCGAAAAGGCCGCGATCGCTGCCGAAGAAAGGATTTTGGAAGCGCTGGTCAGCGTTTCCGCCAGCGAAGATACCAAACAGAAGTTTCGCAAAATGCTGCGCGAAGGCGCCCTGGCCGAGCGCGAAATCGAAATCAGCGTGATCGATACCGGCGCCAACACCATGCCGACGATGGAAATTCCCGGCATGCCCGGCGCCCAGATGGGAATGATCAGCCTGGGTGACATTTTCGGCAAATCAATGGGCGAAAAATATAAAAACCGCAAAATGACCGTTGCCGATGCCGAAAAGCTGGTGCTGCAGGAGGAAAGCGACAAGCTGCTTGACAACGAAAAAATCATTTCCCGCGCTATAAAAGCGGTGGAAAACGACGGCATTGTCTTCATCGACGAAATCGACAAGATATGCGGCAGCGTCGAGCGCCGCGGCGGCGACGTTTCCCGCGAAGGGGTTCAGCGCGATTTGCTGCCGCTGATTGAAGGAACCGCCGTTTCGACCAAGCACGGCATGGTCAAAACCGACCATATCCTGTTTATCTGTTCGGGGGCGTTTCATCTTTCCAAGCCGTCCGACCTGCTGCCGGAATTGCAGGGGCGTCTGCCGATCCGGGTTGAGCTGTCGGCCTTGACCCATGACGATTTCGTGCGTATTCTGACCGAGCCGGAAGCCAACCTGATCGAACAGTATCAGGCGCTGCTGGCGACCGAAAACTTTACCCTCGAGTTTGAACCGGCCGCAATCGACAAGATTGCCGACATTGCCGTCCAAATCAACGAAAACGTAGAAAATATCGGCGCCCGCCGGCTGCATACGGTGCTGGAAATTCTGCTTGAGGACATCAGTTTTTCGGCTTCCGACAGAAGCGGGGAAAAAGCGGTGATTACCGCCGCCATGGTGGAAGAAAAGCTGGCTAAGTACACCAAATCCGGCGACTTGTCGAAGTTTATTCTCTGATGCCCCGGCTCGGCGTTTACATTCACTGGCCGTTCTGCCGCAGCAAATGCCCGTACTGTGATTTTTTCAGCCGGGTGAAAAAGGATGTTGACCAGGCGGCAATCGTTGACGGTTATCTGGCGGATCTGGAATATTACCGCGGTTTAAACGACGGTTATACGGTCGATTCGGTCTTTTTCGGCGGCGGCACCCCGTCGCTGCTGGAACCGAAGCAGATTGCCCGCATTCTGGATAAAATCGCCGCTCTGTGGCCGCTTTCCGAACAGCCGGAAATTTCGCTCGAAGCCAACCCCAACACCGATCGCCCGGGGCTGTTTGCCGATCTGCGCGCCGCCGGCATCAACCGGCTTTCTCTCGGCGTTCAGGCCTTAAACGACGCCGATCTCCGGTTTTTGGGGCGCACGCACGGGGTGAAGGAAGCGCTTGCGTCCGTCGATTCGGTGTTGAAAAATTTTGACAATCATTCGCTTGATCTGATTTATGCCCGTCCCGGGCAGATGCCGGCCGCCTGGGAACGCGAGCTGCAGCAGGCGGCGGCGCTGGGGATGAAACATTTGTCGCTTTATCAGCTGACGATTGAAGAAGGCACCGTATTTGCCTTAAAAAACGTGCCGGCAATGGAAGAAGAAGCGGCGGCGGCGCTGTACCGGCTGTCGGAAGAACTGACGTCCGCTGCCGGCTACCGGCAATATGAAATTTCCAACTATGCCGCGCCGGGAAGTGAGTGTCGGCACAATCTCGGTTATTGGCAGGGCGACGATTATGTCGGTGTCGGCAACGGTGCGGTCGGCCGTCTGCACTGCGGGAAAAAGCTTTTTTCAACCACCCATCCGCGGCAGCTGGAAGAGGTTACGCCGCGCGAACGGGCGGAAGAGCTGACGATTATGGGACTGCGCCTGAACGAGGGGATCGACAAGACGCGTTTTGCCGCTCTTTCGGGGCTGGCATGGGAAGATTTTGCCGACCGCGGACAGCTGGCGGCTCTTAAAGACGAAGGGCTGGTCGAAGAAACGCCGCAAAACGTCCGGGTTACGCCGGCCGGCCGTTTGCTGCTCAATTACGTGATCGAACAAATCTGCTTGTAAAATCTTAAAATTTCATTTGCCGTCGGTTTTCTTTATGAGGAAAAATATAAAAAAGACGTGAAGATTGTCCGTATTTTCAAAATTCCCGTTTTCCGGCGGAAAATGGATTATACTATATAAAAAATTAACCTGTCCGTGCTATAAAAACGCAAATAAAGGAGAGTTTGCCGATGTTTGCAAAATGGCTGGACGCCGCGAAAATTTATGCCGACCGGAGAATGCCGGTAATGCTGGCGTTCGGCTTTTCCAGCGGTTTTCCGCTGCTTCTGGTCGGCAGCACGCTGACGGTGTGGCTGCAGGAAAGTCAGATTCCCTATGCTTTGATCGGCCTTTTTTCGCTGACGCGGATGCCCTACGGTTTCAAATGGATATGGTCGCCGCTGATCGACCGCATCCGGCTGCCGTTGTTTGAGCGTCTGGGGCGCCGCCGCGGCTGGGCGTTGTTCATCCAGTTGTGCATGCTGGCGGCTATTCTCGCAATGTCGGCAGTCAATCCGGCTGAGCATACCGCCTGGATGGCGCTTCTGGCATTGATTGTCGCCGGCTGTTCGGCCTCGCAGGACATTGTTCTTGATGCCTATCGCATTGACAGTTTTGAAACCGCGGAGCAGGGCGCCGGTTCGGCCGTTTTCGTGCTGGGCTACCGGCTGGGAATGCTTTTTTCCGGCGCTTTTGCCCTGTGGCTGACAACCTGGCTCGACTGGCGGGAAGTTTATATTGTGATGGCGCTCGGCGCTCTGGTCGGCATTGTGACCGTGCTGCTGGCCAAAGAGCCGTATAAGGACCGCGCTTACCGGGAAGAACGGGAGAAGCTGCCGTTTAAACCCCGGCTGCGGCGTTTTTTGCGGGAATCCGTTTATGAACCGTTTAAGGATTTTATGCATCATCACCGCTGGGGGCTGATTCTGCTGTTTATCCTGCTCTATCGGCTGAGCGACGAATATAAGGCGCCGATGGCTTTCGTTTTTTACAAGGATATGGGGTTCAGCAACGCTGAGATCGCTTACGTGTCAAAAATTTACGGCATGCTGGCGACCATTGCCGGCGGCCTGCTCGGCGGCATTTACATCAAACGCGGCGGTTTGCCGAAAGCGCTGATGCTGTTCGGCGTTTTGCAGGGCGTGACCAATCTGGTGTATATCGGCCAGGCCTATGCCGGCGACAACGTTTATACCTTGTCGCTGACGATCTGCATGGACAATCTGGCCGCCGGCATGGGCACTACCGCGCTGGTTGCCTATATGGCTTCGCTTTGCAACGTGGCCTACAGTGCCACCCAATATGCGCTTTTGTCTTCCTTGATGAGTCTGCCGCGGGATATTTTTGCCTCAACCAGCGGCATTTTGGCCGATCACGTCAGCTGGCCGCTGTTTTTCCTGATTGCCTCGCTGATGGTGCTGCCGGGACTTTTCCTGCTGGCTTATATGATCAAAAAGAAAGTGCTGTCCTGATTTTCGGAAAGAGGAGGGGAGAAGTGATGAAAATCGTCAATATCGGCGGCGCGATAAATTCCGGCAAATCCACGGTTGCCGGAATTTTGACCGAAAAGCTGAAGAATGCGGTTTTTATCGAGGTCGACGATCTGCTGTCCGATGAGGAAGCCGCGTCGTTTCCCGACTTTGGGGCGCGGATAGAAGAGCGCCTGAGGCGGCTTTACGGCGAACTCGGCAGACATCTTCGGGAACGGCGGTTCGATTATGTCGTTTTTGCCTATCCGATGACGGAAAAAACTTATGCCGCCGTTCGGCAAATCGCCGGGGACAAGGCGGCATTTGTCGTCGTCACGCTTAATCCGCCGCTGGAAAAATGTCTTGTCAACCGCGGCGCGAGAGAACTGACCGACTGGGAAACAAAACGCATCCGGGAAATGTATGCGCGGGGATTCAACCGCTTTGTCCGCTCCGACCTGATTATCGACAATGACGGGCAGACGCCCGAACAAACGGCGGAAACAATCGTTTCGTTCATCACCGCCGGAAACGTTTTGGGTTAATTGTTTTTTGTTGCTTCGGATTTGTATAAGCGGCCGGCTGTGTCGGATGTTCAAAAATGCGGTGTGCCGAAATAATTGAATCCGCCGCGCTTCTTCCGCAGCCCGTCATGCCGAAGTATATCGACCCGGCCGCCCCGAACCGTCTCAAATATGTTGTGTAGAATTTGTCCGATTTTGTCATCCGAAATCTTTCTAAATTGATCACGCTTCCCCTACAGCCCGTCATGCAGAATTTGTCTGAACCAGCCGTGCTGAACTTGCCAAGTTTTGTCATGCCAAATCCGTTCGAACCAGCCACATCGGATTTTCCCGAATCTGCTATGACTTTCCGGCAATCCTTTATGCAGAACCGCTCCGAAACCGTTGCGCCGAACCGTCCCGAAGTTTCCGCGTCGGATTTGGTCCCCGTATTTTCTCATTTCCCGCACATACGCTTATTTTCATTTCTCTTCCGATGCCAGCTTCCTTTTTCGCCTTACTCCTGCTTCCGTCCTTCACCCTTATGCCCGCATTCGCTCTTATTTCCGATTTTCCCCCAATCCCGCTCCGCTTCTTCCGGCTTTACTCCTGTTTTCGTCCTTCACCCTTATACCCGCATTCGCTCTTATTTCCGATTTTCCCCCAATCCCGCTCCGCTTTTTCCGGTTTTACTCCTGTTTTCGTCCTTCACCCTTATACCCGCATTCGCTTTTATTTCCGATTTTTCCCCCAATCCCGCCCCGCTTTTTCCGGCTTTACTCCTGTTTCCGTCCTTCATCCTTATACCTACATTTGTTCTTATTGATATCTTCATTACATATTCATTTTTTTATGCTCGTTTCCGTTCCCACATTTCTGCTCTCTCTCGTTTTCATGCTTTCAGCCTTACTACCGCTTATGCCCCCGGTTTTCTTGCATTGCTTCCGTTTCCGTACCCCTGTTTTTACTTCTTCCGCATTTGCATTTCCCTGTTCGATTCCACACCCTTATCCATATCCGTTTTCTCTTCCACTTCCTCTTCCTCTTCCTCTTCCTCTTTCCCTCTTGCCAGGCTTTTTCCGTTTTCTCTCCCTCAAAAAAAGCCTGATTAATTTTCCGCTTGCCAACGGGCGGCAATTTCTTTAATATCAATCCTGCATCCGGGAGGCCGGGTGCGGAGTGTCACAACTCCTTTCAACGAAAAAGAACGACTCCTCACAGAGGGAGCCGGGAATATAAGGCTATATGCGCGAATAACCCGGACTGTTCGTTGATCAGTTGTGAACTCCCTCACCTTGGTTTTACATCAGGGTGAGTTTTGTTTTAAATCAAGGTAAATAAGCAAAACAAAGGGAGAGTGTTGATTAAAAGAAAGCTCTTGCCAACGGGCGGCAATTTCTTTAATATCAACCCTGCATCCGGGAAGCCGGATGCGGAGCTTCAAAACTCCTTCAAAGAAAATAACTCCCAAACTGGAGGGAGATACCGAAATAAGCGTGCTTAAAGCATGGCGAATAAGGTATGCTGTACTTTGAACAGTTTTGAACTCCCTCACCTTGAATTCATCAAGGTGAGTTTTGTTTTAAATCAAGGTAAATAAGCAAAACAAAGGGGAATGTTGATTAAAAGAAAGCTCTTGCCAACGGGCGGCGTTTTCTTTAATATCAACTCTGCATCCGGGAGGCCGGGTGCGGAGTGTAGCAACTCCTTCAAAACAAAAAAACTCCTCTTGAGGGGAGCTGTCGATATAAGCGCGCCTGAGGCGTGACGAATAAGACAGACTGTGTTTTGACAGTTGCTAACTCCCCGCCTTGGAATTTGTTCCGGGCGGTTTTGTTTTTTATCATAAACAAAATTAAGGAGTTACAAACATGAAATCCAAACTTCACCTCAAACAAAAAATCGGCCGGAAATTGGGCGAATACCGTCGCAATCACGGGATTCGCCTGGAACATGCGGCCAAACAAAGCGGTGTTCCGTGGCAGATGATAGACCAGCTTGAGCTTGGCAGCACCGCCCAATGGAGCGCCTACAAACTGTTGCTTGATTTTTACGGCAAAGGGATCGGCATTGAGCTGGTAGACAGGAAACCCGGCAGCTTTCGTCCTCAGGAGATCAGCGAACAGGAGAAAGAAAAGTACCGTTGCCGGGAACCCGGCGCGCATAACCGGTCAGGGAAAGCCGGGGAGGGGGAAGAACTTTCTCCGCCGGAATTGTTGTAAAACCGAAAACCGTCCCGTTTTACCGCGGGACGGACGGTTCGGAAAAAGCGCAACGATACGCAAAGGAAAAGCGCCGGCAGTTTGTCGGCGCTTTTTGTGATTCGAAGTCTGCGTAAGCAGGCAGATGCAGACATACCGGCCCGGCCGTAAGGCTTGCGCAGCTTCGGGCCGGGCGTTTGAGTTTCGGAATGGTTAATACCGTTTGCGTTAGTTAATGAAAGTTTATAACAAGCTCCCTTCCGGCCGAGCCTGCACTCTTTGCCCCCTGCATGCGAGCAGTCCGGGAGAATCTTTTTTGATTCTTCGTCTGCCAACAACCGGTATGTTCGTTCCGTCTTACGGAGCGGCACTCAGTCGTTGTCGGCATACGGATTGCCGGTTTTGCGCACGGTAATCCGGATCGGTACGCCGCCGAAATCGAAAGTGTCGCGCAGGCTGTTGGTCAGATAGCGCAGATAACTGTCCGGCAGACCTTCCGGGTTGCTGGAGAAAATGAAAAATGACGGCGGCCGGATTTTGGCCTGGGTAATGTAACGCAGCTTGATCCGGCGTTTGTTTTTGCCGAGCGGCGGCGGATAGTTGCCGGTAACGTCGGCAAACCATTTGTTGAGCGGCGCCGTCGGCACCCGGCTGTTCCAGCGGGTATAAATTTTTACGACCGCGCTCATCAGCTTGTCCAGCCCTTCGCCTTTGAGGGCGGAAATGGTGACCGTCGGGATCCCTTCCACCTGGGTGAGCGAGGTTCGCAGCCGGTATTTCAAACGTTCGATGGCTTCTTTCTTGTCGGCAATGTCCCATTTGTTGACGGCAATGATCAGTGCCCGCCCTTCATCCAGCACGCGGGACGCAATCGTCAAATCCTGCTTGTCGAGAACCGCGTCGGCGTCTAAGACCAGCACCACCACCTGAGCCATGTTGACGGCATAACGCGATGAAGCGGCCGACATTTTCTCAAGTGAATCGCTGACTTTCGATTGTTTACGCAGCCCGGCGGTGTCTACCAGCTTGAATTTTCTTCCCCGCCATTCCCAGTCGGAAGCGATGGCGTCGCGGGTAACCCCGGCTTCCGGTCCGGTCAGCATCCGTTCGTCCTGCAAAAGGGCGTTGACCAGCGTCGATTTGCCGACGTTCGGACGGCCGACGATTGCCACCTGAATCGGGCGTTTGTCGTCATATTCTTCCCCGTCGTCAACGCTTTTTTCCGCGTTTTCTTCGTCAGCTTTCTGTCCGCTTTTGTTTTCTTCCGGATAATAATGCTCTTTCAGCGCGTCGTATAAGTCAAGCATTCCCAGTCCGTGTTCGGCGGAAAAGGGGATCGGCTCGCCGAGCCCCAGTTTGTAGGCCTCGAAACGGCTGTCTTCCTGCTGCCGGCCTTCGCATTTGTTGGCCAGCAGAACCACCGGTTTGTGCGAGCGGCGCAAAATGTCGGCAAAGTGTTCGTCATAAGGCTGCAAACCGGCGCGCGCATCATAGAGAAACAAACATACGTCGGCCTCGTCAATGGCTTTTTTGGTCTGTTCCCACATCCGCGCTTCCAGGTTGTTTTCGTTGGAATACTCGTATCCGGCGGTATCAATGATGACAAGCGGCAGGTCGTTTAAGCGGGCCTGCGTTTCCTTGCGGTCGCGGGTAACGCCCGGTTTGTCGTGAACGATCGCCAGCTTTTTTCCCGCCAGACGGTTAAACAGCGTCGATTTGCCGACGTTCGGCCTTCCGATAATAGCGACTTTGAGCGGCATCGGGGCAACCTCCTTTTACTGATATGCGATAATGTCGGCGTCAACGGTGGTGATGATCACCTGGCTGCCGGCCGCCACCGGCGGCAGCGACGAACCGTCGCCGTTTTCGATATAGCCGAGGATTTTCCCGGTATAGGGCGAAACATAAAAAGTATAGCCGTTCGAGGTGTTGACCAGCAGCCGGTTGTTAATCAGAAGCGGACCGGCATAAGTGACGCCGACCTGGTCGGAAACGTCGTTGCCGGCCGGGATTTTCGTATCCCAGACGATTTTGCCGCTGTCGGCCTGAATTGCCATCAGACGGGCGTCGTTTGCCAGCAGGAACAGATATTTGCCGGCCAGCCAGGGCTGGTTGCCGCTGCCGATTTCCCGTTCCCAGATTCTCTGGCCGCTGCGCAGGTCAATGGCCACCAGCAGGTTGTTGCTGCCGGCGGCAAAAACGATGTCGCCGGAGATGACCGGGTTGGCATGAATGGTGTTGATGTCGTCAAGCGAGTTGGTGCGGCGGGAAGAAACCAGATAATCTCCCCACAAAGGCGAACCGGTGCTGGCCTTGAGCGCGCGCAGTTCTCCGTTCGAGAAGCCGGCGATCAGCACGTCGGCCGATTCGCTGAAAGCTGGAACGGCGCCGCCGACTTTGGTCGTTTCCTCGCTCGGGGCGGCATAGCGCCATATCTCGCTGCCGGTTTGGGCGTTAAGCGCCAGCAGCACGTTGTCGATCGTCTGCACGAAAATTTTGCCGCCGCCGACGGCCGGCGCGATCCGAACCGGAGTTTTGGCAAAATATTCCCATTTGACTTTTCCGTCGGCGGCGTCAAGCGCAAATATGCCGCCGAAACCGGTCGCGGCATAAACCGTGCCCTGACGGAAAGCCAGGCCGGCGCCTTTTAAGGACACTTCCTTGTCGTCGCGCAGCCGCGGCTTGAGACGGCGCTTCCACAGTCTTTCCCCGTCGCTCTGGCGAAAGGCGCTGACTGTGGCGTCGGCGTCAATGGTAAAGACGGTGTTGTCGGCAATCACCGGTGCGGCGATCAGGTAGTCGCGGCCGGAATTGCCGCTGCCGAAGCTGCTGCTCCAGGCCTTTTTCAGGTTGTCGCCGCTTTTTAAGTGCCCCATGTTGTGCGAAGCGTTGCCGCCGCTTTGCGGCCAGGCGGCGTTGACCGCCGGTTTGGGCAGCACGATCTGAATGTCGCCCGCCGTATAGTCGGCGGCAATCACTTCCCTTTCGCTCAAAACCGGGATTCTCTCGCCGTCGATTTGCAGTTTTTCCTTGCCGAACATTCCGCATCCGGCAAGAGCCAGACACATGGCGGCAACGGCGCTTTTCTTGTTCAATCGCATGGGCTTCACCTCTGATAAAATTGTTATTGCGGCAATACGGATATAATGTCTTTGATCCGCGCTTTCATCACTTCGGGCGTTTTGCCGTCGGCCAGAAGACGGTTGTAGATTTCCTTCGCCTCGGCGGTTTTGCCGTCGCGGAGATAAGCCAGCGCCAGCATTTCGTTTGCCGTCGGCTGCCAGCTGTTGCCGCCGTCGGCGGCAATGCCCCCGATCAGCTCTTCGATTTCTTCCGCCGGCGCATTGTCCAGCTTATAGGAGGCCAGTTTCAGGATCGTCGTGTCGCGCAGCTGGGGGTTAAACGACTTGTCTTCGATAATTTCGTTCATCAGTTTGAAAGCTTCGTCGTTTTTCTTCTGCTCAAGCAGAATGTTTGCCTTCTGCATTTTGGCAAGGTCGGAGAATATGCCGTAGTCTTTGCCGGCGATATAGTCGAAGGTGTCGATGCTCTCGTCATACTTGCCCTGGTTTTGCAGGCTGAGCGCGTAGGCGTAGGAATCCGACCAGGTTTGCAGCTTTTTCGTATACCAGGCCTTGATGGCCTCGAAGCTGACGGCGGCGGTTAAGGCGGCAACCACCAGAATGATGATGTAAAGGCCGTATTTGTCCCACATCTTCTTCATCGATTCGTTTTTCAGGTCCTCGTTGACTTCTTTAATAAAGGCTTCTTGTACGCCGGTATCAATTTCTCTCATTTTTCCACTTTCGTTTTAAGTTTGCGTTTGTTTGAAAAGTTATAAACAAATCTCGGCATTTGGCAACCAAAATATGCGGCGGCCGCCAAAAGCCTCAACGCGTCATCGTATAGATGACGAAATCCCTTATCCACTGCAAGGCTTCCGTCGGCACCCCGCGGCCGAAAGCCAGCATGTTGTCGTCGGTGATAATTGCCAGATAGTAGCTGTCCGCCGCCGGGTTGTAGACCGCCTGAATGTCGCGGATGCGGCTTAAGTCCGCATATTCTTTGTTTGAGATAAACAAAAACTTGTGCACCAGGATCAGGCGTCCGTCCTTTAGCACGATTTTGTCTTTTTTAAACATCAGGCCGATGAACAAAACTGCCAGCAAAAAGGCGGCGGCGAAGATAACCGCGGTCTGCGCCGGCGAACCGATCATCCTTTCCACCCGGGAATAGTTGAAGGCCGCGGCGGCAAGCACCAGCAGGTAAAAACACAGCCAGAACGCGCCGAGCAGACTGAAAATGTCCCAGAACATCCGCTTCGGCCGGATGACGGTGCGATCCGCCTTTTTGATGCAGACGATGTCGGCGGGCGTTTTCGGCGCTTCTTCGTAAACCGCGATCAGCCCTTTGGCAAACAGATACTCTTTCAGGCTCTTGTCAAGTTCCGGCACTTCCCTTTTCACGGTTCCCTCGTCGGTGTCGATGACGGTCGGCATGTTGAGGCGTTTGGCGTAATAATACCAAATCTGGTAAATGCCGGTGCCGTCGGTCGAAATATAAAGCGGAATGGTTTTTTCGGGGTCACGGTGCACCAGCTCGACAATGTATTTGTTTTTGTTTAAAATGCCGAACTGGAAAAATTCCATTCTCAGGCGGACGCCCTCGTAATTGCGCAAAAATTCGCGGAACAGTTCGTTTTCGCCGAATACGCCGCGCAGATCGACGGAAAAGGTCTTGCCGTTGAAAAAGATTTTCTTGTAACGGACGTATGACACGATCGAACCGATGACGATGCCGAGCCCGATGATGATGAAAGCGGCGTCGACCGCGGTGTGGCTGAACAGCGGCGCGCGGGTGTCGGCGTCAAGCGTATAGCCCAGGCCTTCGGGATCGTACATGCCGCCGGTCAGTTCAAAACAGCCGAGGACGGCCATCAGCAGGCCGAGAATAATCCCCGGCATCACCACTTTGAGCGGCATCCGGTCGGCGTGTTTGGTCGGCACCTCTTCCAGTTTGAGCTGATAATCATAACTTAAGTGTTTGGGAAGTCTTCTCCGCATGGCCCTCGGTCCTTGTTGATTGCGCATAAGTTGAAATATGGCTTATGTTATAGCATATTTTTTAAATAATCATCTTTTTTTTATAAATATAATTAACTTTTATCATATTTTAACCAATAGCGTTTTAGGATAAGCGCGTAACGCCGGTAGATTGGGGGAATATGTAATGGATTGCAGTTTGGCCAGTGTTTGCGGAGGGTGCTCCCTGCGGCATCTGGACGAAAAGGAATATCGGCAACGTAAATGCGCTGTGGTGCAAAAAGCGCTGCAATCCATTACCCGGCAGGATTTTGTTTTTTCCGAACCCGTTTTTATCAAAGAAGGCTGCCGCCGCCGCGCCAGCTTTGCCTTTCGTCGCGCCGGGGGCGGAATTGTGCTCGGTTTTAACGCATATCGCAGCAATGAAATTGTTGATCTGCCCGGTTGTCCGCAGCTGACCCCGGCTCTAAACCGCGGTCTTGAGTTTTTCCGCGGCCTGTTGTCCGAATTGTGCCGGGTGCCACTGACGGTTAAAGAAGGGCGGAAAGGCAGGGCCAAAACCGTTTACGTCGAAAAAGGCGACCTGTGGCTGACGGAAGCGGACAACGGTCTTGACGCGGTGCTGGAATTTGACCGCCCGCTTAATCTTGAGCTGCGGGAGATTATATTTGAACGCGTTTCGGCCGCCGCCGATGTCATCCGCGTTTCTCATCGCTTTGCTCCCGACCGGCCGGCGGAAACAATTCTGGAAAAGGGGCGTCCGTATATTGAAGCCGGCGGCGTCGGCGTTTTTATTCCCGCCGGGACTTTCCTGCAGCCCTCGAAAGAAGGGCAGGCGGCACTCACCGCTTTGGTGCTGAAGTATTTGGGGGAAACTTCCGGCAAAATTGCCGACCTGTTTTGCGGTGTCGGTACTTTTTCTTATCCGCTGGCGCAAAAGCCGGGCAACCGGGTGCTGGCCGTCGATGCTTCAAAAGAACTGCTGGAAGGTTTTAAAAATTCCGTCAACCGGCAGATGATCGCCAATATCGAAATCGTGTGCCGCAATCTGTTCAAATATCCGCTGGAAGGCGCCGAACTGGAAGGGCTGGCGGCGGTTGTTTTCGATCCCCCGCGGGCCGGCGCGAAAGAGCAGGCCGCCCGGCTGGCGGCACTGCCGGCGGGGAAACGGCCGCGGAAACTGATTGCCGTTTCCTGCAATCCGGAAACTTTTGCCCGCGATGCGGAAATTCTGCAAAACGGCGGTTATCGCCTGTGCGAAGTGACACCGGTCGATCAGTTCGTTTATACTTCCCATTGCGAACTGGTGGCGCTGTTTGTCGACGAAGGTTTGCTGTAAACAATTTTTTGCCGCCTATTTACAAATTGAAAGCCTTTCTTTATAGTCTTTGCTATGTCAACCGAACAACAAGGAATGTTTTAATGTCGAAAAAAATGCTTTTGGCCGCGGCCGTTTTGGCGCTGGCTTCCTGCGCCGCCGAAAAAGAGGCGCCGTTTTTCCGCTATTGTCCGAACGTGCAGCTGGTGCCCGAGTTCAGCCGCATGACGCAAATGGCCGGCAAACAGGAAGAGGCAAAAATCGAACTGATCGGCTACGAAGGTTACTGCCGTACCGATCTGCGCAATCAGACCAAGGCGGTGGTGGCGCCGATTTTTGAAGTTTCCCGCCGTACGGAGGCTTCAAACGAATACGTGCGTTTCAGCTATTATACCGATACCGGCGACAACAAGGTTGCCCTGATCGGCAGGGAAAACCACCCGGTCAGCGTCAAGGTGCCGAATGTCGGCGAAAAAGTGATGTATCAGGGCGATTATGTGGAAATGAGGATTCCCGACAACGAACCGGGGTTCGTCATCAAAATGGGACTGGTTTTGAGCAATGCGCAGTACCGCTATAACCGCACCCACGGGCTCAAGTAAAAGTTTAATAAGGAGAACAAGATGTCTTACGATCATCAGAAATTGTCTTCGCGGATGGCGCATGCGATTCGCTTTCTGGCGGCCGACGCCATTAACAGGTCAAAGTCCGGGCACCCCGGCATGCCGCTCGGCATGGCCGACGTTGCAACCGTGCTTTTTTCCCGCTACGTAAAGATTAATCCGGCAGCGCCGCGCTGGTTTGACCGCGACCGTTTCGTCCTTTCCGCCGGCCACGGTTCAATGCTTTTGTACTCGCTGCTTTATCTTTTGGGATATGAAGATATTTCGCTTGAAGATATCAAAAATTTCCGTCAGCTCGGCGCCAAAACCGCCGGCCATCCGGAATACGGTCATCTGGCCGGGGTGGAAATGACTACCGGACCGCTCGGACAGGGGATTGCTTCGGCAGTCGGCATGGCAATGGCGGAACGGCGCCTGAATGCCCGTTTCGGCGACGCGCTGTGCAGTCATTACACCTATGTTATTGCCGGCGACGGTTGTCTGATGGAAGGCATTTCCGAAGAGGCGATCGCACTGGCCGGACACTGGAAATTAAACAAGCTGATCGTTTTCTGGGACAATAACAACATCACCATTGACGGCACCGTCGACAAAGCCAGTTCCGTCGACCAGATCAAACGTTTCGAAGCCGCCGGCTGGAAAACGCTGTCAGTTGACGGCCATGATCAGGAGGCGGTAGCCGCGGCGATTGATGAAGCGCACAAGTCCGACCGCCCGGTTTTGGTGGCCTGCAAAACCGTCATCGGATTCGGCGCGCCGGCCAAACAGGGAACCAGTGCCTGTCACGGTTCGCCGCTCGGCGACGAGGAACGGGCGGCAATGGCTGCCGGTCTGCAATGGCCGTATGCCCCGTTTGAAATTCCCGCCGACGTTCTGTCCGCCTGGCGCGAAGCCGGCCGGCGTTCTTTGTCCGCTTATGACAAATGGTGCCGAAAGGCGGCGGCCGCCGGTGCGAAATTTGACGATGTTATCAACAGCCGTCTGCCGAAAAATTGGGACAAAGCTCTGAACGCGTTAAAAAACGAGGCGATTCGCGAACAGACCAAAGCAGCCACCCGCAAGGCTTCGCAGATGTGTCTGGAAAAAATTGTTCCCCATGTACCGGAAATTATCGGCGGTTCGGCTGACCTGGCCGCTTCAAACCTGACTTTTGTCAAAGGCATGAAAACGATCACCGCCGAAGACTATGACGGCAACAACCTGATGTACGGCATCCGCGAACATGCGATGGGCGCGATTATGAACGGTCTGGCGCTGCACGGCGGCGTGATTCCCTACGGCGGTACTTTCTTTGTCTTTTCCGACTACGTCCGGCCGTCGATCCGGCTGGCGGCGCTGATGGGACTGCGCGTCGTTTATGTGCTGACCCACGATTCGATCGGCGTCGGCGAAGACGGCCCCACACATCAGCCGGTGGAACATCTGGCCTCTTACCGGGCAATGCCGAACGTGCTGATGTTCCGTCCCTGCGACGTGGTGGAAACGGCGGAGGCCTGGCAGCTGGCGCTGACGACCGAAACCATGCCGAGCCTGCTGGCGCTGAGCCGGCAGAATCTGCCGCTGCTGCGCGTTTCTTCCCGTCAGAACCTGACGGCGAAGGGCGGCTACGTTATTTCCGACGTGGCAAAGGGCAGCCGCCGGCAGGCGACGATCATTGCCACCGGGTCGGAAGTCTCGATTGCCGTCGAAGCGCAGAAAAAACTGCGGGAAGAGGGAATTGAAGTTGCTGTGGTTTCCATGCCCTGTACCGAGTTGTTTGACCGTCAGGATGAAAAATACCGCAACAGGGTTCTCGGCCGTGCGCCGCGGATCGTGGTCGAAGCTGCCGCCAAATTCGGCTGGGAGAAGTATCTCGGCAGCAAGGGCGAAATCATCGGCATGGACGGATTCGGCGCTTCCGGTCCGGCGTCCGGGCTTTATGAGCATTTCGGCATTACCGCCGACGCGGTGGCGGCCGCGGTCAGAAAATACCGCAAATAAAAGGGGAGGGGCGAAAGCCCCTTCTTTTTTGCGAATAATTTTGCGGGGAGATGAAAGAACGGGGAGATTTGCGGCGAAAGCTCTTTTCTTTTGGGACAAACCGTTTCCGGTCGGCCGGGAAAGCTCCGGAATATCCCCCGCCGGCAGAAAAAACTTGAAAAAAAGCCCCGGCCGACTATACTCTGGGGTAAATTCGGATTTAACCCAATTTCATTTAAGGAGAAAATATATGCCCTTAGTTACAATGCGTCAGATTCTGGACCACGCGGCGGAAAACGGCTACGGCGTTCCGGCTTTTAACATCAACGACATGGAACAGGTGATTGCCGTTCTGCAGGCGGCAAAGAAAGTCAACGCCCCGGTCATTCTGCAAACCTCGACCGGTGCCCGCAAATTTGCCGGCGACCCGATGATCCGTCATATGGTTGCCGCCGGTATCGAAATGTTTCCGGAACTGCCGATCTGTATTCACCAGGATCACGGCGCGTCGGTGGATATCTGCCAGTCGGCGATCGTCAACGGCTATTCTTCCGTTATGATGGACGGTTCGCTTGAAGCCGACGGCAAAACCCCGTCTTCTTACGAATACAACGTCCGCGTTACCAAAGAAGTGGTTGCCCGCGCGCATGCGGTCGGCGCTTCGGTCGAAGGCGAACTGGGTGTTATCGGCTCGCTTGAAACCGGCAAGGCCGACAAGGAAGACGGCCACGGTGCCGAAGGCACGCTGGACAAGAAACGTCTGGTAACCGATCCGGACGAAGCCGCCCGTTTTGTCGCCGAAACCAAACTGGACGCGCTGGCGGTTGCCGTCGGCACTTCGCACGGCGCTTATAAATTTACCCGCAAGCCGACCGGTGACATTCTGGCAATTGACGTTATTGAAAAAATTCATGCCAAACTGCCGAATACCCATATGGTTATGCACGGTTCCTCTTCGGTTCCGCAGGAATTGCAGGATCTGATCAACGCTTACGGCGGCGCCATCCCGCAGACTTTCGGCGTTCCGGTCGAAGAAATCGTCCGCGGCATCAAATCCGGCGTGCGCAAAGTCAATGTTGACACCGACTGCCGTATGGCCATCACCGGTGCCATCCGCAAACTGTTTGCCGAAAATCCGAAAGAATTTGACCCGCGCAAATATTTGAAGCCGGCAATTGAAGAAATGCAGAAGGTCTGCGAAGCCCGTTACATTGCTTTCGGCGCCGCCGGCCATGCCGATCAGATCAAAGCCATCCCGATGTCGGAAATGGCCAAGAGATATGCGAGCGGCGAACTGTAATCAGGTGCCCTGAAGCAGATTGTCTGCTGTTTGAAAAAAATCTCCCGTCCGTCCGGGCGGGAGATTTTTTTTGTGGCAAGAAGCCTCTGCGCCGGGCGGGAGATTTTTTTGTAGCAAGAAGACCCTGCGCCGGGCGGGAGATTTTTTTTGTGGTAAGAAAGCCCTGTACCTGGCGGAAGATTTTTTTGTGGCAAGAGAGTCCCGAACCGGGCGAGAGGTTTATTTGTGGTAAGAGAGTCCCGAGCCGGGCGGAAGATTTTTTTTGTGGCAAGAAGCCTCTGCGCCGGGCGGGAGATTTTTTTGTGGCAAGAGGGTCCCGAACCGGGTGCAGGCTTTGATAAAACTTATAATTTTTTTAATTTCTTCTTTTCCGTTCCTCCGTTCTCCCTTCTTTCTCTCCCTTTTCCCGTTTCTCCGTTCTCCTTTCTTTCTCTTTTTTCGTTTCTCCGTTCTCCCTTCTTTCTCTTCCTTTTCCCGTTTCTCCGTTCTCCTTTCTTTCTCTTCCTTTCCCGTTTCTCCGTTCCCCTTTTTTTCTCTTTTTTCGTTCCCCTCTTTTTTCCTGCGTTTTTTTACATTTTGTTCTCAGCGCTTATGAAAAACTCCTTTGCCGGAACAAAAGCGCCAGCCTGGTAACTGTCTGATAAAAAGAAAAGGCGTTTTTTATGAACATACATACAATAACGCGCACAACATGGAAGCCGAAAATGCCATGTTGTCTTCGCCCCGAAATATCGCGGAAAAACGTTTTGCGGTGTTTGCGGGCACTTTAGGGCTGCATCCGCTGACAAATGCTGTACGCGGATTCCTTTTTTATGCGTTATGTTAAAAGGTGGATGTATGTCGGCCCGGCCGGAAAGCTTGCGAAGCTCTGGAGCCTGACGTTTATGGTTTGAAACGATGCCGGTCGGCGAAAGTTTATTCCGTGTTTTTCCCTGTCCATTTCCGTTTTCCTGTTGTCAGCATCTATTTCGATCTTCCGCGTTTTTTGCTGATTCCTTTTACTGGTGTTCTTTTTCTGTATTTTTTTATCTGTTTCCGCTTTCCTGTTTCCTTTTCTTCTCTCTCCTTTTTCCGTTTCTCCGCTCTCCCTTTCTTTCTTCTCCTTTTTCCGCTCTTTCGTTTTCGCCTTCCTGTTTTTTTCTTCCCCTTTTTTCGCTCTTTCGTTTTCGCCTTCCTGCTTCCCTTCCTTTCTTTTTTCCTTTTCGTCTCCGTTTTTTCTTTCGTCATCTTTGTCTCTCGTTATTTCTCTGAACTCGTTTTCATTTTATTTTTGCATTGTAGCTCTCCCTTCCTGCCGCTTTTCCTTTCTTTTGTCATTGGGAAGCGACGAGCGGCAAAAAACGGAAACGACGGGCAGCAAAAAAACGGAAACGACGGAGAGAAAAAAAAGAAGCGACGAGCGGCAAAAAACGGAAACGACGGACAGAAAAAAAGAAGCGACAGGCGACAAAAAACGGAAGAGACGGGCAGAAAACGGTAAAAAATCGGATGTTAAAAAAATTTTTCCGTGTTATAAAATGTAAAAAAACAACAATGATTACGGAATCAAAAACAATGCTGCGCATCAGTAATTTCAAACTTCCGTTCGGGGAAGACGAAAAAGGATTGCCGGAAAGGCTGGCGGCCGAACTCGGCTGTCCGGTGACGAACGTCAGAATTTTGAAAAAGGCGGTTGACGCCCGTAGCCGGTCGCGGATATGGGCGGTTTATACTTTGGAATTTTCCGTGACTGACGAAGCGTCGCTTTTAAAACAACGGCTTTCTTTTATTGAAAAAAGCGAGCCGGAACCGCGTATCGGCCTGCCGTCGTCCGCGGCTTTTCCGACCCGTCCGCTGGTTGTCGGCAGCGGTCCGGCCGGCATGTTTGCGGCTTTGACTCTGGCTCGTGCGGGAGCCCGGCCGATTGTGCTGGAACGCGGCAAGGCGGTGCCCGAGCGGCAGCGCGACGTGGAAAGTTTCTGGCGCGGCGGCCGTCTGCAAAAGGATTCCAACGTTCAGTTCGGCGAAGGCGGCGCCGGTACTTTTTCCGACGGCAAACTGATGACCGGCATCAAAAAGGATATGTACACGGCCGAAGTTTTTCGCGAGTTGACGGCTGCGGGAGCACCGGAAGAGATTTTGTATCTGGCCAAGCCGCACCTCGGCACCGATCGGCTGGCGCAAATCGTGCAGAATATTCGTGCCGAAATTGTTTCTCTCGGCGGCGAATACCGTTTTCAAAACCGGTTGGAAGATTTGCTGGCTGACGATGACGGTCTGAAAGCTGTCAAAATCCGCGACGCCGGCGGCAGCGTATACGAAGAGCCGGTTTCCGCCCTGGTGCTGGCGATCGGCCACAGTGCGCGTGATACGTTTGAAATGCTCTTCCGCCGCGGGGTGCCGATGACGTCCAAAGCTTTTTCCGTCGGCGTCCGCATCGAACATCCGCAAAGCCTGATCGACCGTGCGGTTTATCATGATTTTGCCGGGCACCCGAAATTGGGAGCCGCCGATTACAAACTGGCCGTTCATCTGCCCGACGGGCGTTCGGCCTATACCTTCTGCATGTGTCCGGGCGGTGTGGTGGTGCCGGCCGCGTCCGAAGAGGGAAGAGTGGTCACCAACGGCATGAGCTATTATGCCCGCGACCGGGAAAATGCCAACTCTGCGCTGTTGGTCGGCGTCGGGCCGGAAAATTTCGGCAGCGATCATCCGTTAAGCGGAATGTATTGGCAGCGGCGGCTGGAGGAAAATGCTTTCCGGGCCGGCGGCAGCACTTATGCGGCACCGGCGCAAAGGGTGGAGGATCTGCTTAAAGGCCGGCCGTCAGTCAAAGGCGGCGAAGTGGTTCCGAGCTATGCCCGCGGCGTGGTCTGGGGTGGTTTTGAGCATGTTCTGCCGGCGTTTGTCACGGAAACGCTGCGCCTGTCGATTGCGGAAATGGATCGGAAACTGCATGGTTTCAACTTTCCCGATGCGGTGATGACCGGGGTCGAAACCCGCAGTTCTTCGCCGATTCGGATTTTACGCGGCGATTCGCTGCAAAGTCCGCTGACGGGGCTTTATCCCTGCGGGGAAGGAGCCGGTTATGCCGGCGGCATCGTTTCCGCCGCGGCGGACGGTATCCGGGTTGCGCTGGCGGTGCTGCAAAAACACGCGGAATAAAAAAATAAGAAAAAGGCGCCGGAATTTGATCCGCCGCCTTTCTTTCGTTCCCTAAAACTATTATTTGGAGTATCTGACTGCTTAGGGACAAAACGCCACCATCGGTTTCGTTTTGTCTCATTTTGACTTTTTTTGTTTTATTTGTCAAATATTAAATCCGAACTCCCGCAAATAATCGGGATAAAAACATAATTATTCAGCTTTGTCAGACGGTTGCTTGTTTTTTGCATATTGAGCGCCGGTCTTGATATCTTGCAGAAAATCTTCCCAGTCCTGTTCGTGGTCCAGTTCTTCGTGCAGAATTTTGCGGGAAATGTGGAAAGTTTCAAAATCTTTTCCCCAGCACATGTCGCATATCTGCTGATAACGTTTGATCGCGCAGCGTTCGGAATCGAGGTTTTGCCGAAGCAGCGTGACGTCAAACGGATCTTCGGGGGCAAGATATTTGCAAGATGCCGTTTTTTCCCAGTCGGCGGGATTTAAAATCGGCGTGCCGCCGAGCTGGATAATGCGGACGGCCAGCCATTCGGCATGTTCCAGTTCTTCTTTGGCGTGTTTCATAAATTCTCCCTGGATTGAAGTGCGCATCGGACCTTCGATTACCTGAGCGCCGATCCAGTACTGATAATAAGCCAGCCATTCTTCGGCAAAAGCCTCGTTTAAGACCTTCAGCAGTTCTTCGTTGTCGATGTTGCTGATTTTTTTGGCCATTTCTCCCATTGTGTTTCTCCTTTTGGTTTAATAAGATTAAAGACTAAAAGGCTAGATAATTGCTGTTAAAGAAAAATCAACCTGTTGCCCTTACAATAAAAGCAATAACGGTTTGTCGAACGAAAGGAGAGAAAAATGGTTTTGATCGCCCCCAGTCTGCTGGCTGCCGATTTCGGTCGGCTGGCGCTGGAAACCGCGGCGGTGGCCGATGCCGGCGCCGACTGGCTGCATTTGGACATAATGGACGGACACTATGTTCCCAACCTGACTTTCGGCCCGGCGGTGGTCAGAAGCCTGCGCGGCGACAGCAGGCTGGTGTTTGATGCTCATCTGATGGTGGAAAATCCCGATAAAATGATCCCCTGGTTTGCCGAAGCGGGCGCCGACGTCATTACCGTTCATGCGGAAACCTGCCCGCACCTGGACCGAACTTTGCAGCAGATTCGCGCCCTCGGCAAAAAGGCCGGCGTTTCGCTCAATCCCGCCACCCCGGAGAGCGTGCTCGAGTATGTGCTGGATCGTCTGGACCTGGTATTGGTGATGACCGTCAATCCCGGTTTCGGCGGACAGGAGTTTATTCCCGCGCAGTTGGAAAAAATCCGCCGGCTGAAAAAAATGATTGCCTCGCGTCCGATTCTGATTGAGGCCGACGGCGGCATCAATGCGGAAACCGCGCCGTTGTGCCGGGCGGCCGGCGCCGACGTGCTGGTGGCCGGCAGCGCCGTTTTCGGCGGCGGCAATTATGTTGCAAACATTGCCGCTTTGCGCTAAAATCAAAATTAAGTTAACCCCGGCACAACAGGAGAACCGAGATGGCTTTGGTGATGGTGATCGAAGACGAAGAAGCGTTGGCGCTGCTTTTGAAGTACAATCTGGAAAAGGAAGGTTTCGACGTGGTGTGGGAATCTTCGGGTAACCGGGCATTGGCGGCAGTGGAAAAATACTGCCCGTCGGTGATTCTGCTTGACTGGATGCTGCCCGAACTTTCCGGCGTGGAAATCTGCAAGATGATCCGCAACAAGCCGGATATTAAGGATATTCCGATCATCATGCTGACCGCCAAAGGGGAAGAGGAAGACAAGATCAAGGGCCTGTCGGCCGGCGCGGACGACTATGTTACCAAACCGTTTTCGGTGCCGGAACTGATGGCCCGGGTGAAAACCAACCTCCGCCGTGCGCCGGAGCTTTTGCCGCAAAAGGAGCTGGTGTTTGAGGATATCCGCATGGATTTGGCGGAAAAAAAGGTTTTTCGCGGCGACAAGTACATTCACCTGGGGCCGACCGAATTCCGGCTGCTGCGGATGCTGATGGAAACTCCGGGCAAAGTGTTTTCCCGCGAATTTCTGCTCAAAAACGTCTGGGGCAACAACATTTACGTGGAGTCGCGCACGGTTGACGTGCATATCCGCCGCTTGCGCAAGTCCTTAAACGAATTCGGCCCCGATTATATCCGCACGGTGCGGGCAACCGGTTATGCGATTGACAACAGCCTGGGCGAAGAAGACGCCGACGGGGAAAAATAAGTTTTGCCCAAATGTTGACAAAAATTTGGAATTGCCTATAATGGAAAATAACAGAGATTATTTTCACTAAATTTATACGATATGACAAAAACAAAAGCTAAAACCGTTACCTGCTTTCTGCTGGGTGCGGAAGGTGTCGGTGTTCTCGCCGCTTTCGTAGTAAGTGTGTTAACGATTGCCGAATGGGGCGGGGCGTCAATTTCCGGTTACGGCAAATGGATCGTGTGCAACGGATTTTATCTGCTGTCCGCCATGGCGCTCTTTTACGGGTTCGTTTTCCGTCCGATCCGCCGCAAGGCCGTTGAAACTTTCAGTTCCGTCATTCATTTCGGCCGCTGGACCTTCTATGCGGAAGGCGCTGCCGTTCTGACGTTTGCGCTTTGCGGATATTTGCACTGGTTCTGGCTTTCCATGCCGGCGCTTGCCGTTTATTCGGGCTGGAAGCTGATAGAGATTGCCGGCGACAGCCTGCTGCTGAACCGCTGCGGTGCCGTTTCCTGAAAGAACGGACCGGCAATGGAAGAAAAAAGGTTAGCGTAATGAAACGCTAACCTTTTTTGTGTGTCCGGCGGGATCATTCGGCGCTTCCGGCAACGATCCAGGCGTTTCCGTTCAGGTCGAAGGCCACGGTTCGTCCGTCGGCGGCGGAAATTTCGAACATTTTGCCGCTGCGGGCTTTGCCGGCGTTGAGCGCGGGCAGAAGCGAAAGGCAGTAGCGGCTTCTTTCCTGATATCCGTCGCCAAAGCGCTTGACTACCGTCAAAATGCCGTTTTGCCGGTCGAAAGAGGTTGCTTCCACTTGCTTCAGTTTGCAGTTTTCGATTATTTTCAAACGCTGAGCCTGAATTTTTTCATCCGAGCGGGTGGCATAACTGACGGCAAAAAATACCGCGAAAAACACACACATTATCCAAATCATCAGTTTGGAATATTTTCTGTTTTTTCTCATATTATAAAAATTAATAATTATTGTTAACGTTATGATTATAGCTTCGATCGTTTCTTCTGTCTATGAAAAATGTTTAAACCCCTTGCTAAGCGCCGACTTTTGCGGCATTATAAACGAAAAATCATAAGGGAAAAATAAAAAGATGAGCTTGAAATTTGAAATTCTCGGCCGTTCCGGCAAAGCCCGCCGCGGACGTCTTCATACCAAACACGGAATTGTCAACACCCCTGCCTTCATGCCGGTCGGCACCTGCGCCACGGTCAAGGCGATGATGCCGGAGTCGGTGGCGGCAACCGGCGCGGAGATACTGCTCGGCAACACTTATCATCTGATGCTCCGTCCGGGCGCCGATCTGGTGGAAAAAATGGGCGGCCTGCACAAGTTTATGAACTGGCCGAAGCCGATTTTGACCGATTCCGGCGGTTTTCAGGTCATGAGCCTGACCGGCCTGCGCAAACTGAGCGAAGAAGGGGTGGAGTTCAGTTCTCACGTTGACGGCAAAAAATATTTCCTGTCGCCCGAAGAGTCGATGAAAATCCAGCATAAGCTTGATTCCAACATTACCATGTGTCTGGACGAATGCGTCAAGCTGCCGGCCGCTTACGAAACGGTGAAAAAATCGGTGGAAATGTCCATGCGCTGGGCCAAACGAAGCAAAGACGCCTGGATTAACCGCGAGGGATACGGCATTTTCGGCATCCAGCAGGGGGGAGATTATCGGGATTTGCGCGCCTGGTCGGCGGAACGGTTGAAAGAAATCGGCTTTGACGGTTATGCCATCGGCGGACTGGCGGTCGGCGAAGGGCAGGAAAAAATGTTTGAAGTGCTGGATTATGCGCCGGGAATGCTGCCCGACGACAAGCCCCGCTACCTGATGGGCGTCGGCCGGCCGGACGATATCGTCGGTGCCGTTTTGCGTGGGGTCGACATGTTCGACTGCGTGATGCCGACCCGTTCCGGCCGCACCGCCCAGGCGTTTACCCGTTTCGGCACGATCAATATCCGCAACGCCCGCCATCGTGAAGATCCGCGGCCGTTGGAAGAAGGATGCGACTGCCCGCTCTGCACCAACTATACCCGGGCTTATCTGCACCACCTGCAAAAAGCCAACGAAATTCTGGCGGTGATGCTGCTTACCTGGCACAATATCCGTTATTATCAGCGGCTGACGGCGGGGCTGCGGGCGGCGATCGAAAACGATGCGCTGGAAGATTTCGCCGCTGCGTTTTACGCCGATCAGGCCAAAGGCGACATTGAGGAGGTATGAACATGACGAATGAGGAAAAAGGCTGTGTCCGTTCAACCAAAAACCTGCGGGTCTGCGTTTCCGGCGGACACTGTGACGGCAAAGATCCCGCCTATGTCGAGGAATGCTACAAAATGGGAGCCAAAATCGCCAAAATGGGCTTCCGCCTCGACTACGGCTTTTCCAATTCCGGAGTGATGGGCGCGGTTGCCCGCGGCGTGCTGGACAACTGGCGGGAACGTCAGGACAAGTATTACGGCGACGTCACGCCGATCGTCGGCGTTACCACCCGCGAATATTACGAACTTTATGAAAAAGACGAAGTGTTGCAGCAGATCAGCGAGGTCGTGGTGGAAGATACGCTCGAAAACCGCAAGATCAAACTGCTGGAAGCCGACATCGTGGTTTTTGCCCCTGGCGGCGTCGGCACTCTGGACGAACTGGCTTACGACTGTGTGGCAATGCAGGACGGTTTTTTGAAAACCAAGCCTTTTATCATTTATAACGTCAACGGTTTTTTCTATCATATTCTGGAATATCTGAAAGTCCTGGCCGCAAGCGGTTTTGCCTCGCCGGTGCCGTTTATTGTGGTGGACGACAGCGAAGAGCTGGAAACGGCCTTTCGTCTGCTCCGGATGCGCTACAACAACTGCGCCGACGCCAGAGAAGCTTATGCCAACGCCCGCCAGCTGGCGTATGAACTGCCGTATTTTTTGAAAAAGAAAACCGACAGCAGCGTCCATGTGGAAGACATCTGGGCGGAAATGAAGGAAATTGAGGCTTCGGGCGGCGAAGAGCAAAAACAGGCGCTGGCCAGCGAGATTGAACAGGCTTATCTGGAAAAGGAAATCGAACGCATGTACGACCGTCTGGCCAAAACCGGGCGCGATACGGCGATTGTCAGCGACAAACTGACCCGCCTGAAACAAAGGAAGAAAAAATGGAAATAAAAACCATCCCTTCGTCGGTGTGGATTTTTCTCTGGCACTATTTTTCCCGGCAGAAGCTGTTGTTTTTTGCCAACCTCGGCGCTATAATCGCCGGCGAGTTTCTAGTGCGGCTGTCGCTTTACTACGCGGCGGAAATCGTCGGCGTCATTTCTGCCGGCATCGACCGCGCCGAAGCCCTGAAACAGGCGCTGGCGCTGGTGGTGATCGCTTCCGCGCTGCTTTTGCTGAAAAGCCTGGCGCAGAACATGATCTGTTTCCTTGAGGCGCGTTTTATGCCGAACTGCGTCGCCAACGTGGCCAAGGATTTGTTTGATTATGCCCATCGGCATTCGACCGCCTTTTTTGCCGAGGAAATGGCCGGCAACATTTCGGGCAAGACCAAAACCATCATCGACAGCATTTATCCGATGTATTACAATCTGGTGTGGGGTTTTCTGACCCCGCTTTCCGCCATGCTGATCACCATCGGCTTCGTGCTCAAGGTCAACCCGGTGCTGGCATTGCTTCTGCTGATACTCAACCTGGCGGTAATTTATGTAATCTATCGTTTGAGCCGGGGGATGGTTCCGGTTTCCGAAAAGCGGGCGCAGACCATGTCGGAAGCCAACGGCGTGCTGGTCGACAGCATCACCAACGCGGGGCTGGTCAAAAACTTTGCCAATTATCGTTTTGAACGCCGGCATTATTTCAAATTCATGAAAACGGCGGCGGCTGCCGACCGGGCGGAAACCAAAAAATTCGGCGAAATTTTTATCTGGCAGAACCTGTTTCGCGCCTTGGTGCAGGTTTTGTTTTATGCGCTGCCGGTGTGGTACTGGTATATCGGGGCAATCAGCGTTGCCGACTTTGTGCTTTTGCAGTCGCTGATTGCGATTTTAAGCAACACTTTCAGCATGTTGTCCATGAATTTTATGCAGTTTTTCAAAGTCTACGGCAGCATCCGCGACGGATTGAAACTGCTGTCCAAACCCTGCGATGTCAATGACGTTTCCGGCGCGGTCAAACTGAAGGTGGACAACGGGGCGATTGAGTTTGCCAACATCAATTATCACTACAAAGGCGCCCGTTTTTTGTTTGAGGGGTTCAATCTGCGGATTGCCGGCGGCGAAAAGATCGGTCTGGTCGGCCGTTCGGGATCGGGCAAGTCGAGTCTGATCAAGCTGCTCTCCCGCTATTACGACATCCAGCGCGGCAAAATTACGATTGACGGACAGGACATCTCCGGTGTTACCCAGGAAAGCCTGCGCCGGCAGATTGCGCTGATCCCTCAGGATCCGAGCCTGTTTAACCGCAGCATTATGGAAAACATCCGCTACGGCCGGCCGCAGGCCACCGACGAAGAAGTGTTCGACGCCGCCCGCCGGGCCTATATTCACGATTTTATTATGCGCCTGCCGGAAGGTTACCAAAGCAAAGTCGGCGAACGCGGCGTAATGCTTTCGGGCGGAGAACGGCAGCGGATCGCGATTGCCCGCGCCATTCTTAAAAACGCGCCGATTCTGATTTTGGACGAGGCGACGTCGGCTCTTGACAGCGAAAGCGAAAAATACATTCAGGAATCCTTGAAAAGCCTGATGGCGGACAAAACCGTCATTGCCATTGCCCACCGGCTTTCCACCTTAAAAGAGATGGACCGGATTATCGTGATGGACAAGGGCAAAATCGTCGAAAGCGGTTCGCATGCCGCGCTGATCCGCAGAAAGGGCGTCTATTGGGGCTTTTACGCCATGCAGTCGTCCGGTTTTATCGAAGTTGACGAGGATACGCCATGCTCAAAATAATCTGGTCGTTCTTTTTCCTTTCCGCTTTTGCCGGTGCTCTCTGGCAGAGTTTGGACGGCAACTGGGCCGTCTGGAACGAGTTGACCGCCGCCCTTTTTGCTTCGGCCAAATCCGCCTTTTCGATTGCGCTGAACCTGACCGGGTTGCTCTGTCTGTGGCTTGGTTTGTTGAAAATAGCCGAACGGTCCGGCATTACGGAAGCTCTGGCGCGGCTGCTGCGGCCGCTGTTTGCGCGGATCATGCCCGGCGTGCCGGCCGATTCGCCGGCCGTCGGTTCAATGGTGATGAACATTGCCGCCAACGTGCTCGGGCTGGACAACGCGGCGACGCCGGCCGGGTTAAAGGCGATGGAACAACTGCAGGCGGATAACCCGCATAAAGACACCGCTTCCGATGCGCAGATTATGTTTATGGTGATCAATTCTTCCGCGGTAACGCTCATCCCGATTACGATTCTGATGTACCGTTCGGAACTCGGCAGCGAAAATCCGGCGGCCGTTTTCGTGCCGATTCTGCTGTCGACTTCGGCATCCACCCTGGTCGGTTTTTTGTCCGTGGCGGTGGTGCAGAAACTCAATGTTTTCAACCGGGTGGTGCTTGGCTGGCTGTTTTTTGCCGCCGTTGCGGTCGGCGCCGCGGCCTGGGGATTTCTCCGGCTGCCGGCCGGAGAGCGGACTTTGATTTCGACTGCCGCCGGCAACATGATTCTTTTTTCGACGGCTGTGTTTTTCATTTTGTGGGGATTGTGGAAGAAAAAGGATGTCTACGAATTGTTTGTTGAAGGCGCGAAAGAAGGTTTTAAAATTGCCGTCACGATCATTCCCTATCTGGTGGCGATGCTGACGGCGATTGCCGTATTTCGCGCTTCGGGAATGTTTGATCTGCTGCTTGCCGGCATGGAAAAGATATTGTCCGGGCTGGGATGCGATACCGGTTTTGTGCCGGCGCTTCCGACCGCGCTGATGAAGCCGCTTTCCGGCAGCGGCGCCCGGGCCATGATGATCGAAACCATGCAGACCTACGGTGCTGACAGTTTCCCCGGTTTTGTCGCCTCAATCGTTCAGGGGTCGACGGAAACCACCTTTTATGTGCTGGCGGTTTATTTCGGTGCGGTAAAGATAACGAAAACCCGTTCGGCGCTGCCCTGCGCGCTGCTGGCCGATCTGGCCGGAATTGTTACCGCCATTGCCGTCGGCTATTGCTTTTATGACGGCTGATTTTCCTGTTTGCCTGAAAACGTAAAACCCCGTTGATTTTCAACGGGGTTTTACGTTATTTGCCTGTAGCATAAAAAGGTACGATAAAATGCGGCGGAAATCAAGACGAAAAAACAAGGGAAAGCGGAGAAAATTTCTATAACTATCTATCGTACAATATTTTACATCACCTGAACGAAATATATGGATAAAGGGGAAAGGTCATGAAAATATTGTATAAAACCATGGGATTGGGGCTTTTGTCCGCGTGCCTGTGCCTGTTGTGTGCGGCGCCGGCTTCGGCCAAAGTCTGCTTTGTCGGCGAGGAAAACTGTACCGGCGGCGGCAGTTTTGAGGATTATAAAGATCCGGGTGAGGACGGCAAATTGTGCGAGGCCGAGGGGTATATGCTAAAAGACAATTGTACGGCCGATCAGGCAAAATACGTTGCCGGTTATTGTCCCTACAACAATGCGTACGTAAGGTGCTGCGGCAAGGAATATGCTTATGATTTGTGCAGTTATCCGCTGGTTTCCGACGGCAAATGCGGCAGTAAGCACAAATGCGTTTGTGACGCCAGATTCCCTTTTAACGACAAATATGAAGAAACTTCCTGCAAAATCAAGTATCCGGGGGCGATTGCCGACGGCGGGTCCTGTGTTCAGACCGGATATGACGCCAAAAGCGGCGGCAGTATAACCGATATTTATTTTTCGGAATGCGTCTGCAATCCGGCCATTTACCGTTATGTTAAGGAAGACTGCATCAACGGAACCGAACCTTCCGACGACGGTTGCACCGGCACCGACGGCATCACCCGTTACGGGTCCTGCATCTGCAATCGGGAAAAGTACGAGTTTGCGGCCGGCGACTGCGAATTCGGCGGCAATATCGACAAGAAGGAATATTACTGCATTCAGGGCGGCGCCTATTATTTTGACCGCTGTTACGAATGCGACGCCTATCCGGCAACGACGCTTGACCATGTTTTGGGCGGCGAGGGCGTCGGGTATGAAAAATGCACCTACGGCAAAAGATACAGGATTTTGCAATGCGAGGCCGGCTATCGTCCGGGCAAAGACGGCGGCAACTGTCGCGAACTGACCTGCGAGGAAGCGGTAGACGAATGGCTGACCACTTATCCGGAACAGAAAGAACGCTACACGCTGCTGGCCAGCCCCGGCAATATTCAGGACAGCAAGCTGGTAAACGCGACCAGCAACGCTGCCAATATCAAAACCAAAAACGTTATTTTGGGCGACGATCAGACGCTGACGCATATTTATGCCGGCATCAATTACTACGGCGCCAGCGCTTTCGGTAAAGAAAGAGGCGGTTATATGAAAGAGCGCTGCAAAACCAGGCCGAACATTGTTTATAACTCTTCCGAAAACGGCTTCTGGATCCCCAAACATTCGCCCTTCGGTTGGAGTCAGTCGACCAAAGGATCGGTCAAGCTCTATGGCTTAAAGCTGGATATGACGAAGTTGAAAGGAACTTTTTCTACCACTTACGGTATTGAGGCCCGCAATGTAGACATTACCGCTAAAAACTGGACGATTCCGGCTTCCGTCGACTATGCGCCGAAATTTATGTACGATGCCAATTACGACAACGAAGGTTATGAGGCGATGCCGGCGATCAACATTACCGGAACGCTGACGATCCAAAGCCCGGTTACTTTTGACGGCATGTCTTTTAACAAGGAAGACGCCTATGCCGGCAGAGGAAGCGTTAGAATAGAAGTCCCGTCGTCTTATAAAGGACAAACGATTGCAACCTTTAAATTTAAAGAAGATCAGGAATTTCATGCCGGTTCAATTTATATGTATCCTAATGATGATAGTGATTGCGGTAATGATAAAATAAATAATTGTTATACCGATTATAATACAACGGTTCAATTCCAAGGGCCTTCAGGGGAAAATCCGGCCAATGTGTACACCTATATATATCTTGGTTACGGTTACAAGGATAAATACAAAGGATCTCACAATATGTTTGCTCAAATATCCGGCCATTTGATCTGGAATCTTTATAAAGGCAGCAGCAATTACAGAATCTATCTCTCTCCGGGAAGTAAAATTTATTCTACAGACTATGGAGCCGGGGAATATGCCCGGATCAAGCGCGGCAGCGATTCCAAATTAGGCTGGTGTAAAATGGATGAAAGTCAGTTGTATGCGGATAGAAAGAAAAATGCTTGGCTGTGTACGGATAGCTGTACAAACAGACAAAAATGGAATGCCGATTATTACATGGTATGCGGAATCGATAAAAGCCTGTCTGCCAATCAACAGTTTAGCGGTTGGTATACTGTTAAAGGAGCAACGAGATGTGGTTGTTCTCAACAAACGACAACTATTTCAGGATGCTCTTATTCGGCAGGCGGTTGGACACAGGTACCTATCAGTTGCGGTGATAGCAAACTGTAAATCTTAACCCCCGCCCGTTGCCCGGATAAGTTCGGGTGATACAAATCCCCTTTAGGGCGGGGCCCTCTGATACGGGGCGGGGAGGAAGGTTTGAAGGTTAAAGCTTTCCTCCCCGCGGATCCCGGATCAGCGTCTGCCGGACGAAAAACGGCGAAGTTTCAAACAAGAATTATTATCTGCAACTATTGAATTTATCTTATTATCCAAAGAGAGAACCGGCAATGTGTGTTAAGGCCGGTTTGTCGGCTCAGGCAAGTGCGGTTTTCATAAGATAAAAAGCAGTGATAAGAAAAAAGACAGTGAACTTAAAATAAAAACAATTGTTAAACTCTTAAAACCCTTTTTTATATGAAAACAAAAAGCTTATGGTTTGCAACGGCAGCAGCTGTCGTTCTTACCGGAATGACGATGATGACTTCCTGCAGCAAGGACGATTACGAGCTGCCGGAAGTGATTGAAAGCGAAGTTTACGACGAAGGCGAAGCCGGCGAGGTAAGAGCGGAAGTCGGAACGGAAGGCACTCAACTGAGCTATGAGAGCTGGATTATGGTCCGGGGAATTACCCGCGCCAGCTTCGACAACAAAGTCTCGGTTACTCTCAACAACGCCTTCAACAACGTCGACAGCGTGATTGAAGTGGGCAGTTTCAACCTCGGCGAATGCCGTACCGAACTGGTTTACGAGGCGGCAAACAGCCGTCGTCAGGATTTCGTGACGGTAACCGATTCGCTTTTGATGTACAAGGTAACGTTTGACGTCTTCTCGTTCTCGTACGACCTTTATCATGAGATAGGAATATACGACGACGGGATCACGCGGCAGACGATGCCCTATCATCCGATCAGGAACGTCCGCGACAACGGTTACACTCTGACCGACCTTGATTTCATAATCGAAAACAACGGGGAAGGAGAACAGGTTGTCTACCTGCGCAAGCGGTTTGACCATTCGATTTCGCTTGATTTCAACGGCAAGACCTATACCCTGACCGCCAAAATCGAATTGCGGCGCAATTTGGGGACGGCACCCTGCATTGTTGAATCGGAAGTGCTTGACGAGGGAAAAGACGTTTTGCAATCCGGAATTTTCGGCGCTCTGTCGGAAGTGTATTACCAGTCCTGGATCAAAGTCAGACAGAGCTGGTCCGACGGAAAAGTGACGGAAGAAACTTATGTCAACGATTGCTCGGTTCGGGTTGAACTGAACAGCGAGTCCAAGAAATATAAGGTTCTGCCGGATGCGAATATCGTCAGGGAAAAGGCTGCCGTTGTTTCGGGAGAAACGGAAGAGACGGCCGAAGGTTCGCCGACGGAATACATTCGCAGCCGGGTTTGTCATCAGTCTTATGTCATTACGTATAACTATTTTACGCTGACATACGAGTTCAGGGATATGGTTCCGGTCTATGATGACAATGTAACCAGACACGAAATGCCGCATTACCGTTTTGAGGAATTTCGCGACAGTTTTCGCTTGTCGGCGCCGGCAGACGACGTTGTTGACGGAAAACCGGCCTGGGGATATGTCTTCTATTCGGAAATAGCTTTCAAATTCGGCGACGTCGAAAGCGCTTTTGACGAAGACATTTCCGTTTACGTCCGGAAATAGCGGCTGTTCAGGCAGTCGCTGAGATTAAAAAAACACCGCTTTCAAAAGCGGTGTTTTTTGTTTCCGAAAATGTTTTCCCGAATTAAGTCCTTATTTTCGGCGGATGCGGGTTTTTGCCGGTTTTCTCCGGACTAAGTCCTTATTTCCAGCGGATACGGATTTTTGCCAGTTCCCTGTTGTCATCGTCGGCGTAAATGCCGTGCAGGGTGACAAGCCCGTCAATTTCGGTGCGGATAACAACTTCCTCTCCGAACAGTCCTTCTTTCTTAAAAGCGATCTCCAATGCTGCCGGCGTATGCTTCAGGCGGAAATCGGCCGGCACCGCCTCCGTCGCCCACAACGGATAAACGGCGTTGTTGACATGATGGTTGACGTCGATGTCGTCATAACGCACTTTAAAAATTTCACGATGGTCTTCTCTTGCCGGTTCCGGCAGCCGGGCAAAATCGGTTTCCAGCGCGCGTTCGTCGATAACCCGGTATTGCGGCAGGTTGTCGCGCAGCGAGACCGGTCTTTTTTTGACAAAGTCTATCAAAACCCACTGACTGGAAGCGCGGATAATCGGCATTCCCTTTTCGTCCCTGATGACAAAGTCGCGGACGGCGCCGAGTTTCTTTTCCGCCGCCGGCCACGATTCGACCGTAATCTTTTCATGCCAGGCGGGCATGCGTTCGATTTCTATCTGGTAATTGGAACCGACCCAAGCCAGACCGTGGGCCAGACAATGTTCGATTCCCACGCCGAGAAGCGAAGCATGAGTGTCGGCCGTGTCCTGAAAAATGTTCATCAGCGTCAGCAGGCGCAAAGTTCCGTTGCGGTCGCATTCGTAACTTTTGACATGATATTCGCGTGAAATTTTGTCGACCTGCATTGCCTGTTATCCCCGCCAGGAAAGTTTGACGTCTTGTTTGCCTTCGTCATCGTCGCCCCACAGCAGACGGCTCAGCCAGCTGCGCTTGGTTTTCGGTTCTTCGGCACGCGCGGCAAACAGTTTTTCTTCCGTCGCCTGTTTTTCGGCCGCATACATGGCCAGATAAGTCTGGTGGCCTTTTTTGACGGTCTCAAGCGATGCCAGCAGTCTTTTTTTGTAAGCCTGCGCCTTGGCCGGCCTTCTCGAATGATAATCCGTTGCCGCTTTCATCCAGTCCTGACGGCGGTCATACAGCCTTTTCAGGAAGCGGGCGGCATATTCGACGTTTTTCTCCGGGTCGAAAGCGTCTTCCAGACTGGCAAACTCCTTGCCGTGAAAGCGCATGTTGATCTGCATGCAGCCGACGTCAAAATTGTTGATGCCGCGTTTGCGCAACGCTTTTGCCGCGGCCACGGCAGCTTCTTTGGTTTTGTAATAATGACCTTTTCCGCGTACGTTGATGGTCCACGGCCAAGCCATTTTCTGCTGAGCGGTTTTGTTCCATTTGCCGGTTTCCACCGTAGAGATTGACGTCAGCAGATATTTTTGGATCTGATGTTTTTCTTCCGCTCTGGTGGTTGCGTCCATACAGATAAAACCTTCGTCGACAGGCGCAATCTCCTGCGCATTTGCCGAAATCGGCAGAAGCAACATCAGCAATGTGAGAAAATACATAAAAAATTGATACTTCCAGCAGTATCCCTCTGTTTCCCCGGGCTGCCACGAACATCCCTCAGGCCGGCGGCCGATTTCAGTCCGCTTAAGGCAGCGGTTGGTCTAAAAACAAAAAACCGGGGGCAGTTTATACATAACGGCCCAAAGCCATAAAGCATTAAAAACAGAAGGGTTTATAACATAATTATTTTTTAAAATCCAGCAAAAAATTGGCCAGGTCTATGATTGCGGCGCAAATGTCGGAACTAACGTATTGAAAGTTCTGGTTCTTTTTATACACAGCCTCGTCTTCGTAAAGGCTGCGATTGATTTCCATTTGCAAAGTGTAAATGTTTTTGCGCGGCTGGCAATAGTTGAAGCTGATATGCGCGCCGGAATAGGGGCAGTCGAGGCTGACATTGTATTTTTGTTTCAAATGCTGCATGAAGAACTCGTACATCTCGCTCGGGCAGCTTTGTTCAAACAAAGTGCCGAGGCAGAACTCGATCTGCCGGTTGTCCTGCATGATGTTGCAGATTTTTGACGGCATTGAGTGGCAGTCGAGCACCAGACAGAAGCCGAATTTTTTGGCGGTGCGGTCGATCAGCTTTTGCAGATGCGCGTGGTAAGGGTTATAGACGTTTTGGATCCGTTCTTCGGCTTCGTGGTAGTTAAGCAGCCCGTCGTAAATGTTTTTGCGGCCCGCGGTAATGCGGTGAAACAGTCCGAGTCCGACCCGGCAGCGTTTGTTGCCGATCATCATTTCCTGTTCGGGGTAGTTATAAAACATTGCCGGGTCGATTTCGATCGCGTCCCGGTTGACGTCGATGAAGGCCCGGCCGATGTTGAGCGCCACCATCGGAATGCCGAGGTTGGAGGCTTCCATTACCAGTTCGTCGACAAAGGGGTCTTCGTTGCTGCGCAGTTCGTTTAAGCTGACGTCGACACGGTCGAGGAACTCCTGCGGAAAGACGCGTCCGCTGTGCGGCACCGAAAGCACCATCGGATAGCGCGGTTCTTTGGTGTTGTGCTCGCTGATGATGTTCAGTTTGGAATAATCAACCTTAAAATCAATTTTCTTCTCTGTCATGACTGCTCCTGGATCCTGTTGGAAAATCATAATACTAAGAAAAGATTAACTTTTTGATAACAAAAACGGCGGCGCCTAAGCGGGGAAAATTGAAAAAAACGTCCGAACGATAAAAAAAACTCTTGCCAAATTAAATCGGATAAGCTAAACAGTACACATGATTTGTCAAACGGGTGTGTAGCTCAGCGGTATGAGCACTACGTTGACATCGTAGGGGTCACAGGTTCGATCCCTGTCACACCCACCAATCAGAAAAGGCTCCGGAAAGTTTCCGGGGCCTTTTCTGATTCTGCACCGCCAATGCGTATGTCTCTTGTCATCTCGCTTTTTTTTGTTTAAACTTTTGATAATTTGAATTTTGCCGGGAGAATTTTTATGACCAAAATTTCTGTTCTTATGCCGGTTTACAATACGCCGGAGAACTATTTGCGTGAGGCGGTGGAAAGCATTCTTGCCCAAACCTGCGCGGATTTTGAATTTCTCATTTTAAATGACGCGTCAACGGACGATAACGTGGAAAAGGTGATTAACTCTTACGATGACAAGCGTATTCGCTATTGGCAAAATGACAGGAATCTGGGAATTTCGTTGTCGAGAAACAAATTGATCGGGCTTTCCCGGGGCGAATATTTGGCGGTTTTTGACCATGATGACGTTTCTCTGCCCGAACGGCTTGAAAAACAGGCGGCTTTTTTGGACGCCCATCCGGAAGTCGGAGTGGTCGGCTGCTGGTACCGGATTCTCGGCACGGAAAATAAGGTCAGCCGTTTTCCTGCGGAAGATGCGGAAATTAAAGAAATCATGGTCAACAGTTGCTGTATCTGCCATCCGGCGTCGATGATCCGCAGATCGGTTTTGGTCGAACATAACATCGGTTATGAAAACGACTATACGCCGGCGGAAGATTATGCCTTGTGGTGCCGTCTGCTTTCCAAAACCCGTTTTGCCAATCTTCCGGAAGTCCTTTTTGCCTACCGTAACCACGAAGGCAACACCTCCCATTTGCAAAGGGAAAAAATGAGGGATGCCAGTATCCGCATTCAGAATTTTGTCCGTCGGGACAATCCTGAACTCTGGGCGGCGGCGGAAGCGAAGATGCAGGAAACGGTAAAGATCAGGCTGTTCGGCCTGCTGCCGCTGCTGACGATAAAGAGAAGCCGAAACCGGGAGCTTTGGCTGTTGTTCGGGTTCGTCCGTCTGTTTGACGTCGGCAGAAAACGCGTGCGGAAGAGTCCCGGATAAGGGGAGTTTCGTTTCGCGGTGTGTTTCGTGTGTCGAAACCCCCCGGCCGTGCGGCCGGGAGAGTCCTTTTTTTACTGATGTTCCTTGCAGAGGTGCAGGTTTTCTACTTTATTTTTTGAACTGTTTCGCGGAAAAATTTTTTATAGGTTTCGTTGTTGTCGATGATAACGCGGGCGTTGTTGTCGGTTTCCGAACAAAGCACCGGCAGGGTGATTTCCTTTTCCAAATATTCGCGGGCGACGTTTTCGTCAAAGTTGTCGATCTTTTCCGCTTTGTATTGTTTGACGATAAGTTCGATGATGGCCGGCTTTAAGGTCATGAATTCGCTCATGATGCTGTCGTCCATCACATTGTTCAGCCTGACCCGGAAAAATTCCCAGGCTTGTTCCATGGTCAGGCCGTAAGGTTTCAGTTTGGCGTTGATTGTTTCCAGTTCGGGGCGGAAATATTCGGCATAAACCTGCGGAAAACGGGTCATCTCGTAACCCTGTTTGCGGCAAAATCCGGCATAGCCTTCCATCATCCGATAAGTGCTGCCGAGCGCCAGCCCGAGATTTTCGTCGTTTTGCTCGGCCGGCAGGCGGATGAAAAACAAGCAGCAGTTAAGCAGCAGGCCGACGATGACCACGGCGATTTCCGTTTTTTGCCAGCGGGCAGGGAGCTCCAGTTTGTGGTTGCTTTTGCGGTCGTGAAAGTTGATGCGTTTCTGTATGGATGACAGAAACGTCAGTCCGGCCGCCCAGGCGCCGAGATAAATGCCCCAGACAACGAACGTTCCCGCCGCCGGCAGAACGAAAACGGAAGCCGCCGCGGCACATGCGATCTGCAGCCAGAAACATGCCGTATAGCCGACGGCCGGCGGCACAAACCTTTTGCCTTCGGTTTTGCTGCGTTTGAGGTTGATTCTGATAATTTTAAACAGCGGCCAGACAAAAAACGGTCCCAGCAGCCAGCCGTAAACGGCCGGACGGATTTCGTTGTCTTTGGCGTCTTCGCGGACGGCTTTCCAGTTTTTGTACAGCCAGTAAAGCTCAAACAGGCCGCCGCTCAAAACCGAGGCGGCAACCAGCCGGCGAACGGGCAGCAGATAAAAGATTACCGGTTTGCTGTAATTGACGTCCTGGTTTCTTTCAATGAATGCGCGCATGTGGCGGTAATACAGCCGGTCGGCGGTCAGGGCGCCGACGATTCTTGACGCCGCCATCACTGCCGGCACAACCCACAGACTGCGGGTGAGGACAAAACCGGCGGTCATCAGAAACAGCCCGCCGAAAAAATACAGGGCAAACCACCCGGGCATGCCGGCAAAAAGATAGTAAAAGGAGTTGAAAACGAATGCGCCGGGCGAAAAACGCCGCGGCCGAGGGGCGTTTTTCAGCCGTTCCTGATATTTTGCTAGTCTGGTTTCCGTTCGCATGACTTCCCTCATTGGCAAATGCCCACAAACCCAAGTTATAATCTTTATCTCTTAAGGTCAAGCGCATAAATCCGTCCGCCGGCGGAAATTTCTTGCTAAAAAGGGCGGTTGCCGCTATAGCTTGATAATCGGAACTGTACTGACGGGAGGGCGGAGATGTCCGCAAAGGCCAAGTTAAAATACGTTTTGTTCGGCGCGGTGTTTGCCGGCGGTTTTGCCAGTTTGTCGCTGGAACTGGCGGTTATGCGCCAGTTGAGCGGTTTTGTCGGTTCCACCGCAGTCACCGCCTCAATCATCATCGGGGTGCTGCTGGCGTTTATGTCGCTCGGCTATTACCGCGGCTCGACGGTGTCGATTCGCCGCAACCGCATCCGGCAGGTTCTGGCGCCGGATTTTATCGTTATCGCGCTGATGTCGGTGCTGGCTTCCTCCTATATTCTGATTGATCTTTATTTTTGGGCGATGAACGGGCTGGGGATTCGCTCAAACGTGGCGCAGACTTTTGTTTATTCGCTGCTGCTGTTGTCGGCGGCGCCTTATTTGTTCGGCAAGGTTACCGCGGTTTTAAGCCGCTATCTGCACCGTTTTGACCGCAACAATACCGGACGGATCATGGCGGTGGATACCGTCGGTTCGGTGCTGGGGTCGATTTTGACCACGTTGGTCTTGATGCCTTTTGTCGGCGTCAACCACACGGTGATGCTGATTGCCGCGGCGGCGCTTCTGACCGCGTGGCTGCTGGGCAGCCGGCAGATCGTCCTGATGCTTTTCATCATGCTGGCGGCATTTTCGCTTAACCGCGACCGCCTGCTGTTTGAGGTGTACCATATCGTCGAAAACAACGCGGTGTCGACGATTTCGGTGGAAGAAGCCGACGACGGCCGTTCGAAAATAATGATGATGAACGGCGGCGGCGCTTCGAAAGTGTCGGAAGATCCGGAACTTCGTTTCGGTTACGTGCGCTTTGTCGAGGACAATTTCATCTCCCGGCTGCCGCAAACCGGTACGCCGAAGAAGATACTCATTATCGGCGCCGGCGGCTTTACCATGGGGCTGAATGATGACTTCAACCGTTATACCTACGTTGACGTCGACGCCTCGCTGAAAGACGTTTCGGAAAAACATTTCCTGCCGGAAAAACTGGGGGACAATAAAAAGTTTGTCGTCCAGGACGCCAACCAGTTCCTGAAGGAAAGCGGAGAATTGTTTGACCTGATCGTGCTCGACACCTATTCCAGCCGCCATATCATTCCGCTTGACCTGGTTACCGTCGAATATTTTGCCCGGGTGAAGGCAAGAAGCGCCCCGGACGGCGCGGTAGTGATGAATATCGTCGGTTCGCCGTCTTTTTCCTCTCCGCTGTCGCAAAAAATCGACAACACGATTCGCCGGGTTTTCCCGTTCCCGCTCGGGCGGCAGGTGATCGGTTCGTTTGACGGCTGGTGCCGCCGCGGCTGTCCCGACCGCAACCTGATGTATGTCTGGTACAATCTGCCGGAAAATTCAGATGTTTACACGATTAACAAAAATTCTGCCTTCTACGACTGAAAAAGATTGACGACACGATTTTATGTGTTAAGAAAAAGCATCTTTAAATTTTTTTCGGGGGGCTTTGAACATGTTTTCGGAATTCAGCATGCGCCAGTTTGTCAGCGCTTTTGTCGTCTTGTTTGCGGTTATCGACGTTTTGGGGTCGGTGCCGATCATTTTGAAGCTGAAAAGAAAGGGCAAAAAAATCCGTGCGGGCAAAATTGCCTTGTGGTCTTTTCTGATGTTTATCGGTTTTTTCTACATCGGAGAATTTTTTCTTCATTTGTTCAAGCTGGACATGTCGTCGTTTGCGATTGCCGGTTCGCTTATTATCTTCGTGATGGCCATGGAAATGATCCTCGACATTGAAATTTTCCGCGAAGGCCCCGACACGCCGAAAGATTCCGTCTTCGTGCCGCTGGTGTTTCCGCTGATAGCCGGCGCCGGCGCGCTGACCACCCTGTTGTCGATTCGCGCGCAGTTTGCCGACATCAACGTTTTGCTGGCGATTGCCGCCAACATGGGCGTCGTTTTCGTGGTGATCCGCCTGGCCAAGCTGATCGAGCGAAAGCTGGGACCGAGCTTTATTTATATGCTGCAAAAGTTTTTCGGCATTATTCTGCTGGCCATTTCGGTTAAGATTTTCATTACCAATATTACCGTTTTGATCGAACAGATCGCCAAAAGCGCGGCCTGACTTTTTGCCCGGCGGATCCGCCGGGTTTTTCTTTACATATAATCAAGTCTTGATATTTGCGCGATTAAAACTTAAATTTAAGGGAAGAAAAAAAGAAAGGCTTGGATTATGCAGGATAATTTACCCGAATTGCGCGACATTCATCTGCCTTCCGGCGACATATCGTTTTTCCCGTTGGCTTATGGCTGGTGGGTGCTGGCCGGCGTTTTGGCGGCGGTCGTTTTGCTGGCGTGGCTGACGCGTTTCCTGTTGCAAAGAAGCAAAAAGCGCTACGCCCTGAAGCTGCTTGCCGCGGCCCGCCGACCGGATCTGGGGTCGGCGGTCAGAATGTCGGAAATATTAAGGCGCATCTGCGTGTACAAATATAAGACGGCGGCGGCGCTTTTCGGCATGGAATGGATCGAGTTCCTGAACCGCCACGCAAAAGAAAAAATTTCCGGCAAAACCGCCCGTCTGCTGCTTGACGCGCCTTATATCAGCGCCGATTCCAAAGCGTATGACGACCAAGACGTGGCCGACCTTTACCGTTTCTGCCAAAACTGGATTGGAGAAAACTTATGATTCTCTTTGCCTGTCCGCTGATGTTCCTGCTGCTGCCGCTGCCGTTTTTGGTGCGGCGTTTTCTGCCGCCGGTTAAGGGCTTGCACGGCGACGCCCTGAGAGTGCCGTTTTTGCGGGACATTGCCGACATCAGCATCCGTTCGGGCGGCATGTGGCGCGCTGCCGCCGCCGGCGGGGAAAAAACTTCTCCCACGTTTTGGTGGCTGTGTCTGGTCTGGCTTTTTCTGACGGTTGCCGCCGCCCGGCCGCAGTGGCTGGGCGAGCCGGTGAGGATCAGGGACTACGGCCGCGACATTATGCTGGTGATGGACATTTCCACTTCCATGCGGGAGCCTGACTTTGTCTTAAACCGCCGGCGGATCGACCGGCTGACGGCTGTCAAGCTGGCCGCCGACGATTTTATCAAACGGCGCAAAAACGACAGAATCGGACTGGTGCTGTTCGGCACCCGCGCCTATCTTCAGTCGCCGGTCACTTTTGACCGGCAGTCCGTGCGCGAGATTTTGCGTTCGATGGACGCCGGCATGGCCGGCAATTCGACCTCAATCGGCGACGCGCTCGGCCTGGCCCTGAAAAGCATCCGCGAAAGCGGCGGCAGCGAAGAGCGCATCATCATTCTTCTGACCGACGGCGAAAACAACGACGGCAGTCTGAGCATGGCGCAGGCGATAAACCTGGCGCGCAACGAAAAGGTCAAAGTCTATACCATCGGCGTCGGCGCTGAAAACGCCTTTGTCCGTTCCCTTTTCGGCATGCGGATCGCAATGCCGGGAGGCATTGACGAGGAAGGGCTGAAACGGCTGGCGGAAGAAACCAAAGGCAACTATTTCCGCGCCGGCGATACCGAGGGACTGCAGAAAATATATGCCGAAATCGACCGTCTGGAACCGAGCGCAAACGAAGACCAGTTCGTGCGCGAGGCGAAAGACCTGTTTTACTGGCCGCTGTCGGCGGCGCTGCTGCTGTCGTTTTTGACCGTGTTTTTGAGAAGAAAGGGAATTTAGATGGAAGAGTTCTTAAGCGCTTTTCATTTCCTTCGCCCGTGGTGGCTGTTGGCGGCGGCGGTGCCGCTGGCCGGCTGTTTCCGCTTTTTTGCCGGGATGAAGAACGTCTCTGCCTGGGAAAGCGTCTGTGATCGGAAGCTGCTGGACTTTCTGCTGGTCAGGGGCTCTTCCCGTCAGCGCAGTCTGACCGCGGGGCTGTTGCTGGCCGGCATGCTGGGGGCGATCGTCGCGCTGGCCGGTCCCAGCTGGCAGAAAAGGGAAATTCCGGTTTTTACGCCGGAAAATCCGGTTATGTTTCTTTTGAACCTTTCTTCCGACATGGATGAAACCGACGTGACGCCCAACCGTCTGGCGCGGGCCAAATATGCCGTTTCCGACCTGCTGAAAACGCTTTCCGGCACGGAGAGCGGGCTGGTCGTTTATACCAATGAACCGTTTCTGATCAGCCCGCTTTCCGAAGACGGACGGGTAATTGACAATCTGCTGCGGGCGGTGACGCCCGACATCGTGCCGGAAAATGGCGACCGCCTGGACCGGGCGCTGGACTATGCGGTCAAACGGCTGCGGGAATCCGGCCGTGACAAGGGCAATATCGTGGTGCTGGCGGCCGACGTCGGTCAGGATTTCAATCTGGCGATGATCTCCGCCGCCGGCGCCTATGCCAAAGGCTGCCGGGTGAGCGTGGTTGACGTTGCCGCCGCCGGATCGGAAAAGCTGAAAATGATTGCGGAAAAGGGCGGCGGCGCTTATGTCAACGTCATTTCCGGACTGCTGCGGCTGTCGTCCTGGCTGGCGCAAAACGGCGGCCGGAAGCTGACGGAGAGTGAAAACGAAAAGGAAATCTGGGAGGACGCCGGTTATTATCTGCTGATTGTTCCGTTGTTTTGCGCGCTTTATTTTTTCCGCCGGGGGATTCTTTCGGTGGTTCTGCTGCTGGCTTTTGCCGGTTCGGCCGAAGCAGGTTTTTTCCTTAACGACGATCAGGAAGGGATGAGGGCTTTTGAACGGCAGGAGTTTGAACGGGCGGCGGCGAGTTTCCGGGATCCGGCCTGGAAGGCGTCTTCTTACTACCGCGCCGGTAATTTTGAAGAGGCGTTAAAACATTTTGCCGGCAGCGATGCCGAAAGCCTTTATAACCGGGGCAACGCGCTGGCCAAAAGCGGCAAAATAGAGGAAGCGATCAAAAGTTATGAAAAAGTCCTTGAAACGGCGCCGGAACATGAAGACGCCAGGTTCAACCTGGAATATTTGAAGAAACAACAACAGCAGCAACAGCAGCAGTCCTCGGGCGGCGGACAGGATCAGGACAAACGGGAGCAGCAGTCTTCGGCGGGAAACGACGGCGGACAGAACGGGAATGACGCGGCTTCCGGCGAGCAGCCGGACGGCGGCGACGAAGAGCAAAACCGGCAGCCGCAGCAGTCTTCCGCTTCCGGCGGCAGCGGTGAGGAAGAGGCCGGCAGCGAAAACAAGCAGCCGCAGTCCTCGGACGGCAATGAGCAAAACGGCGGCGAAAACGAGCGCCGGCAGACGGCGCCGCAGCCCGAAGAACGGGGCGCGCCGACCGAAGCGGAAGCGAAAGCGGCTGCCGCCGGTGAAGAAAAGGATGACCGGGACGGCGAGGGCTACAGCGAGGCCGCGCAAGCCAGGGAACAGCAGTTCCGCGACATTCCCGAAGATGCCGGCGGTCTGCTTCGCGCCTTTATTCTCAAAGAATATCAGAAAAACCGTTATAAGGATAACTGACTATGAAAAAGTGGATTTGGCTTCTGATTCTGAATTTTTTCATTGCTGCGCCGGCATTTGCCGCGGGTACGCTGACGGCAAAACTCAACCGCAATCCGGTGCCGGTGGGGGAAACTTTTGTCCTCAGTCTGGAGTATGAAGGCGATCCCGGCAGCGAAAAACCGGATTTTTCGCCGCTCAACCGCGATTTTACCGTTTACATGGTGTCCAATTCCTATAAGGGGATTTATACCAACGGGAAAATGAAAAAACTTTATATCTGGAACGTGACGATGGCGGCCGACCGAACCGGCGCCTTTACCATTCCGCCGCTTTCCGTCGGCAAAGCGGAAAGTCGGCCGATCACTCTCAAGGTCGTTGCCGCCGACGGGTTGCCGCCGGCGAAGGACGGAAAACCCGCGGCGCCGAAATTTTCCGTCAGCCGCAGCATCAGCAATTCCGATCCGCTGGTTCAGCAGCAAATCAACTACACCTTTAAAATTACCGCCAAAGAGGCCCTGCAGGGCAACGCCCCGCAGTTTCTGAGCGAAAATGCCGACGAATGGATCATTCGCGCGCTCGGCGATCCGGTCATTTCCACCCGCCTGAAAGACGGTGTGGAAGAACGGGAAATTACCTTTAAGTACGCTCTGTTTCCGCAGAAAAGCGGCAATCTGGTGATTCCCGAAGTCCGTTTTGACGGTTATTATGCCGATCCCGATGCCGGTCGGAACTCCATGCAGCGTCTGCTCGGCGCTTTCAGCGGACTGAACGACGACGCTTTCGGACTGGACATGTTCGGCCGCCGGGTGCCGATTGTACTTAAAGCCCGGCCGATCGACATCAAGGTGGGAAAAATTCCTGCGGCAAACAACGGCAACTGGTGGCTGCCGGCCAAAAAGGCGGAAATTTACTCCGACTGGCAGCAGAAAATGCCGGCATTTAAAAGCGGCGAGGCCGTCAGCCGGGAAGTCTATCTCCGGGTTACCGGCGTAATCGACACCCAGCTGCCGGAAATTCGTTTTCCCGAAGTCGGCGGGATGAAGCAGTATCCGGAAAAGCCGATAACCCGCAGCGAAGTCAAAGGCGACGACGTGGTTTCGGTAATGAAAATAAAAACCGTTTACATTCCGGAGAAAAGCGGCCGGGTGACGATTCCCGAAATTGCCGTCAACTGGTATAACGTCAACACCCGCAAAATGGAAAAGGCGGTGCTGCCGGCGGTTGTCGTCGATATTGCGCCGGGAGCGGCGGCGGTGCCGGCGGCAGCCGTTCCTGCGGCGGAAACGAAAGCGCCTGCCGTTCCTGCCGGCGGAGAAACGGTGCCCGTCCCGGTTCAAACCGCTTCCGCTCCGCTTTTATGGTATCTGCTGGCGGCGTTTGCCGGCGGCATTGCCGTCAGCATGACGGTTGTCTGGTTTGTTCTCGGACGACATTCCCGGAAAACGGAAACGGAGAAAAAGTCCGAAAAGCCGGTTAGCGTTGCCAAAGCCGTTCGCGGCAATGACCTGCGCGCCGTCCGCGACAATGTGCTGGCCTGGGCGAGAAAGGCTTTTCCCGACGCCGAAGTCCGCAATCTTGACGACGTCGCCGCGCTTGCGGACGACCGGGCGTTTGCCGGTGAACTGCAAAAACTGCAAAAGGCGCTTTATTCCGGCCGCGGGGAAGACTATAACCCGGCGGCGTTTATGGAAGCTTTTGCCGCTGCCGACAAACGCCGCGCAAAGCGCAAAAAAGGGGACGAGCGGCTGCTTCCCGGTCTGTACGAATAAACCGCGGGCGGATTTTTCCTGAAAAAAAGGCAGCGGTGTGGCTGGGCGGCGGAAAAACGTAAAATGTCGTCAAAGCCCGGTGTGCCGTTTTTTTCCGTTGATTGCATTCCTCGCGGAAAACCTTGGGGACTTGGAAGGTATGGGGCTGAATGCCTTGGTGCCGGGACAACACTGCCCCGCGCCTTTGATCATGGTCAAATCCAAGCTTTGCAGCCGGTTGAATTCCGGTTTGCCGGGAAATGTCTGAGCCGGGTTTGCCGTTCCGTCCCCCTTGAGCCTGTGCGGCCGGGCGGGGAAGTCGGAAGCGGCGGATATAAAGCCGGCGGGATTTTACTTGCTTTTGAACTGGGCTTCGTAAAGGTTTTTGTAGGCGCCGTTTTCTTTTGCCATCAGTTCGTCGTGGGTGCCTGTTTCAACGATTTCGCCGTTGTTTAAAACGACGATCAGGTCGGCGTTCTGGATGGTGGAAAGCCGGTGCGCGATGACAAATACGGTACGGTCCTGCATCAGGTTGTCAATTGCCTTCTGCACCACCGCTTCCGAGCGGTTGTCAAGGGCCGAGGTCGCTTCGTCCAAAATGACGATCGGCGCATCTTTGACCAGCGCGCGGGCAATTGCCAGCCGCTGCCGCTGTCCGCCGGAGAGCGCCGATCCGCGTTCGCCGATGTCGCAGTCCAGACCCTTTTCGTGTTCGCGGACAAAGTCGTCGAGATAGGCCATTTCGAGCGCCTTTTGAACTTCTTCGTCGCCGGCGTCCGGTTTGCCGAGCAGGATGTTGTCGCGGATGGTGCCCGAAAACAGGAAGTTGTCCTGGAAAACGACGGCGATTTTGTCGCGCAGCGATTGCAGCGAATAGTCGCGGACGTCGGTTCCGTCAATGGACACACTGCCGCCTTTGACGTCGTAAAAACGGGGCAGCAGGTTGACGATGGTGGTTTTGCCGCCGCCGGAATTGCCGACCAGCGCCACCGTCGAGCCGGCTTTGACGTTCAGACAGATATCGCGCAGCACCGGTACGTTTTCCTGATATTCGAAATTGACGTGGTCAAATTTGATTTCCTTTTGAACGGTTTTCAGCTCCAGCGCGTTGTCTTTGTCTTTTATGTCGGATTCAAGGTCGAGCACGTCGGTAATCCGTTCGATTGCCAGAAAGGAAATTTGCACGTTGTTGAAATTTTTGCCGATTCCCTTGATCGGGGTATAGAGCATGATCAGGGCGGTGATGAAAGATACGAAGTTGCCCGAAGTGATGGTGCCGTTGACGATCAGGTAGCTGCCGTAGCCGATGACAGCGCCGACGCCGATGGAAACCACCACATGCATAAGCGGCGTCATCCAGCCGGTTTTTTTGACCATTTTCATTGTCAGTTTGAACAGCGTGCGCAAAATTTCGTTAAACTGGCCGTACATTCTTTCCTGCAGGTTGTAGGAAGCGATGGTTTTGCTGCCGGCGTGGCATTCGTTGTAATGCGTCAGAATGCAGGAAGAACGGTTGATGGTGTCCTTGATCAGCCCCTTGATGCGGCGTTTGACCTGTGTCAGCGGCAGCAAGGCGCACAACAGCACCACGATGGCGATGATCGAAAGCTGCCAGGAATTGTAAATAAGCACCGCGATAAGCGACAGGGAGGAAAAAAAGCGGGAAACGAAAAGTTTCAGATTGTCGAGCAGTCCCAGACAGGCGGTGTCGGCGTCGCCGGCAAAGCGCTGGATGATAACGCCCGACGGATTCCTGTCGAAAAAGGAAGGTTCAAAGCTCATCAGTTTTTTAAACAAGGCCCGTTTCAGATCGTGGTTGATGCGGGTGCCGACCCAGGTGTTGAGATAGGTGGCGGCGTAGTTGAGAAAACCCTGCACGGTGGTAAAGGCGACGATAAGGACCGGAATGTAGATCGGCGAAGCGGTGTTCTTGTCCACCAGCACATTGTCCATATAGGGCTTTAAGGCCAGTGCGATCACCGAGTCGAGCGCGCCGACGGGAATGCAGATCAGGATTGCGAGCAGCGCCCGTATCCAGTAAGGTTTGACAAACGGCCACATCTGCCGGTAATGGTCGGAAAATTTCAGTTTTTGCTGCGGTTCCGGTTCCAGGAGAAAGTCTTTTGTTTTCATGATAGTCCTAAATTATGTGTAAAAATCTTAAAATGACGAAAACAAGCGCGGCTTCAAACAGCATCATCATCCAGAAAAAGGTCTGGTAGCTTCTTTTCTTCGACTTATGGTGAAAGAACTTCTGCCCCAGAAGGGCGCCCGCCCAGCCGCCGAGAAACTCAAGCGTATGCAGGTTGCTTTCCGGCACCCGCCAGTCGCCTTTCTGCGCCGCCCGTTTGTCCACGCCGTAGGCGACAAAGGTGACGAGGTTGATCGAGGCCAGCTGAAAAACGAGGAACAGAAGCAGGGTTTTGGGATGAAAGGGGGTGACCGTAAACCAGCGGTTTTCCACATAATAGGCGGCCAGAATGACCAGCCCGGCGTGCACCATGTAAAAGCTGTTTTTTTTCAAAGGCGGGATCAGCAGAAGCAGCCCGAGCAAAATGACCGTAAAAGTGAGAACCATTTGTCAGCGCCTTGTTTGTCGGTTGAAAATCTGACGCCGAATATAAAGCATAAAAAAAATAAAAGCAATAAAACTGTCAAAAATTCCGCGGACGGCAAAAATTTGATTGAGAAAATAATAATTATTGCGTATACTCCGCTTACGACTTGTTTCATAAAGGAAGGCTAAAAACTCATGAAAAAAATGTTTGTTGTCCTGGCAGCCGGCGCCTTGGCCGGATGCACCACCTGGCAGAATATGTTTCCCCGTCAGCCTGAGCGGGAAGAGCAGGCGCCGCGGCCGCGTTTCGTTACCGAAACGCCTTACGGTTTGAGCAACCTTTATGAGGAAACTTCCGCGCCGCAGATGTATTCGGTGATCGCCGCGCGGGTAACCAACAAAATGCTCGACCAGACGACCGAAATTTATGAAAAGCCGATGCCCCCGAAACTTTACGTCATGCAGATCAAAAAGGCCGGTGCCGCGCATATTCCCGACGGTTTTTATCATTCCCGGCAGGTGACGAGGGAAATTATCGAAGGCTCAAAAGCTTTCACCCTGGTCAACGTGCGGGAAGACGCCGACTATTGGCTGGACATTACGGTCAGCCGGCTGAACGTCAAAGACGTGCCGGGCGACGTTCTGCAATATAAAATGGTGCTGTCGGACAAAGGCGGCAATGAAGTAGGCAGCTGGATGGAAAGCATCCGTCAGGTTCAAAATGATGACAGAAGTTGGTGGTAAATTGAAAGCGGGTTTATTGGTTGCATCGGTGGCTTTGTTCGGGGTGCTGGCTTTTTCCGCGCGCACGGCGGACATTGTCAAAATCAAGGGCGAAGCCTGTGAAAAGTTCGTGCCCGGGCAGTCAAAGTCAAGCATCCGGGTGAGGGTGACGGACAAAGCCAGTTACAAGGCCGTCAGTCAGGTGGAAAATCTGGCGGACGTGCGTTCCCGGATGCTGGAACACGATTTTAACGTGATCGTTTACAATCTGGTTGACAATTATGTGCGGGACCTGATGGTGCGCACCACCAGTCAGAACGACAAGGAACTGTGCGTCAAGGTTACCGGCGCCCTTTTGGCTTCGGACATTGACACCGTGGTTGCCAACTATTCTCCCAATACTCCGGCGCCGGAATATGACATTAAGGAAGCGGCCGGCATTGAAGAAGAGGTGCTGACCGAAGAAGACGAGCTGGAGCCGGCCGTGCCGGCCGAACCCGACGCGGAGGTTCTTTACAGCGGTCCCGAAGAACTGGAACAGGAACGGCAGGCCGCCGAAGCGGCGGAAACGGAAACCGCTTTGAGCACGGAGATTTTGCCGGGCGGTGAAAACGCGTTGCCGGTCGTTTACGGCGGCGGGGAAGAGGTGAAGGCGGAAGAAAGTGCGCCGTCGCCGGCCGCCGGAACGGAAGAGACCGCCGCCTCGGACGACGCGTTGTCCGAAAACGAAGAAATGTCGTTGGGCGAACTGCCTCCGCCGCCGGCCGAAACGCCGGAAGCGGTCGAAACGAATGCCTCTGCAAACGAAACACGGCCGACGGCGGAAGTCGAACCGGAAATGCCGGCGACGGCGCCGACGCCGGTGACTGCCGAAAACGTTCAGCCGGCGGCTCAGCCCGCTGCTCCGGTTCCCGCGGTTGAGGAAAAGGCTAACGTCTACGTCGGTCCGGTCGAATTTAACAACAATACCCATTCGGCCAAACCGTCGCAGGTGTTAAAAGACATGTTTGCCGACACCGAGGGCTACCGGCTGGTGGACAACCCCGGCGCGGCAGGGTACGTGTTCCTGCCCAAGGTGCTGAAGGCCAAGGTCGATGCTCTCAACTCGCAGACCAAACGCATTCAGATGGTAGTTTCCCTGCAATTGCAGGTGCAAAATTCGTCAATATCCTTTTCCGAACATCAAAACCGCTTCGTTTTGTTTGAAAGCGGCGAAAATGAGCAGGAAATTGCCCAGAAGCTGTTGCATAAGCTGTTGCGCAAGGCCGGCCGCAAACTGTTCGAAAAAGTGGAACAGGCGGAAGCCAAGCGCAAAGCGCAGGGATTGCCGCAAATCATTACGCCGTCAAAATAAATATGCCGGTGAAATAAAATCCCCGCCCGGAATCATCCTCCGGCGGGGTTTTTGTTTCTTCGTTGTTTAAAACCGTTCTGCACCGGCCGTGCAAAATTTACTCTTCCCACGCCTGCTTCCTTTCCGCCGGTCCCCGCTTCTTTCGGCTTTACTCCTGCTTCCATCCTTTACCCTTATACCGCATTCGCTCTTATTTCCGATTTTCCCCCAATCCTGTCCCGCTTTCTTCCGGCTTTACTCCTGTTTTCGTCCTTTACCCTTATACCCGCATTCGCTCTTGTTTCCGATTTTCCCCCAATCCTGTCCCGCTTTCTTCCGGGCTTTACTCCTGTTTTCGTCCTTCATTATACCCGCATTTGCTCTTATTGACATCTTCACGCCATATTCGTTTTTTTATGGTTTGAACGTCTGCATAAGCAGGTAGATGCAGACATGCCGGCCCGGCCGTAAGGCTTGCGCAGCTTCGGGCCGGGCGTTTGAGTTTCGGAATGGTTAATACCGTTTGCGTTAGCTGGTGGAAGTTTATGCTCATTCCTGTTGCTGCACTTATTCTTTTTCTTCCGTTTCCATATTTCTGCTCTCTCTCGTTTTCGTCCTTTACCCTTATACCGCATTCGCTCTTATTTCCGATTTTCCCCCAATCCCGTCCCGCTTTTTCCGGCTTTACTCCTGTTTTTGCCCTTTACCCTTATACCCGCATTCGCTCTTGTTTCCGATTTTTTCTCAATCCTGCCCCGCTTTTTCCGGTTTTACTCCTGTTTTCGTCCTTCATTATACCCGCATTCGCTCTTATTGACATCTTCACGCCATATTCATTTTTTTTATGGTTTGAGCGTCTGCATAAGCAGGCAGATGCAGACATACCGGCCCGGCCGTAAGGCTTGCGCAGCTTCGGGCCGGGCGTTTGAGTTTCGGAAT
>ERZ1673744.200-NODE-200-length-91597-cov-8.282930_pt1 | contig 91597 bp, 95 predicted proteins | sample MGYA00580207_ERZ1673744 | MGnify/ENA primary metagenome ERZ1673744 (study PRJEB41218, sample SAMN15661751) | gut metagenome | host: Homo sapiens | place: Canada: London | collected 2015-08-20/2019-03-30 | study: EMG produced TPA metagenomics assembly of... | reverse complement strand
TTTAATTCTTTATTTTTTTCAGACAATCTTTCATCATTTTTAATATAATCATCCATTAGTATTTTGTATAAACTTTCGCAAGAATCACTGACTAAAAGAAGATGATGAGTAAGTTTATTTGTCATTAAAAGTGTTTCATAAAGTGCTTGTTTATTTTGAGCAATAAAGTGTAATCTTGATATTCCATATTTGCCAATTCTTCCACATTCTTCATCCTTTTCTAAATATAAATTTGGTAATAAATAATCTCCTTTTCTTGTATATTTTATTTCCATATTTTTATCATTCCTTTCTTAATTTTTAAACATTTATTAGTTCAGTTTTTGGTATTAGAATTAAAGTATCAACTATATTATTGCCTTCAATATAGGGACAATTTATTATTCCATCTACATAGAAATGTTCTTTCATCAAGTCAAAATAATTGTTTAATTCTTCTTCGGTATATTGATTGTTTTCCGTTTTTACTAATGACATAATTGTATAATCATTTTCTAATTCTAATAATTTTTCTTTATTAATTTGTTCTTTATAGGTTATGCCAATGTTGTTATCAGCCAGTAATTCATTTAAATAATCAATATAATCTTGTGTACTTTTTGAGATAAATTCTTCTGTAAATTTGATGCTTTTTATCTCAATATTGAATTTATTATCTCTTGTTATTTCTATTGAAGATATTAATCTATTAATTAATTCTTTTTGTGCTTTTCTATTTAAACTATCAAACAAATAAGTAAAACTTAAATTGTTTTTAAAGATAAAATCTCCATTATCTTCTTCATAATCTAACTTTTTAAGAAGTTCTACTGTGTATTCTTTAAAGTCATTATCTGGATCAAGAGTAGTTTTCTTTTTAGTTAGTTTATCAATTTCTTTTTTAATAACATCATTTTTATGATTAATTGTTTCTACATCTAAAGTAGAACTTAAATATAAATCTACTAATCTTTTTTCTTGAACTTTTAACTTTTCAATGGCTTTTTCTATTTCTTTTACTTCTTTACTTTTAGTAGAACTACAAGTAATTATTTCATTAGAATTATCATACATAAATCTAGTTAATTCATTTAAAATTCTTTTTAATTTATCTTCAATTTTATCTGAATTATAATGATAACCATAGCCTTTGCAACTAGTATTTTTACATCTTAAATGGTAGTAAACTTTGGTATTACCTTTATAAGTTTTAAATGATTCACTAGCAGCAAGTATCTCATTACATATTGGACATTTTACTAATCCTGCAAATAAATGAATATGCTCTCCGTAGTTTGGATGTTTATTCTTTTCTAGATTTGCTCTTGTCGTGTTCCAAGTATTTATATCAATGATTGACTCACAATAATTTTCAACTCTTAAAACATCTTGTGGCTTTCTTTTATACTTTCCATACTCAAATACACCAATATAAATAGAATTAGTTAGTATCTTATAAACTCTATCTGATGCCCATTTTCCTCGTTTTAAATAAGCGTTATTATCTTTCATAATGGTTGAAATATTTCTAGTTGATTGTCTTTTTTACATAGTTCAAATATCTCTTTTACAACTTGTGCTTCAATAGGTTCTACTTCTAAATGACCAGTATCTTTATTTCTAATATAGCCATAAGGTGCCTTACTAGGGTGTATTTTTTCTAATGCCATTTCTTCCATAGCTCGTTTAGTTCTTGCTCCAATTTCTTTTCGTTCTCGTTGACCAAAAAATAAATTCATACCAAATATCATTTCACCATTTGCAGTAGATACATCATAAGGTTCAAGTATTAGTTCAATCTTAACATCATGCTCTTCACAATAATTAAGTAGCCAAAATCCATCGTAGTTATTTCTAGTTAATCTATCTACTTTAATGGCAACTAGCTTATCAATCTTCTTTGATTTAATATCTTTAAGTAATCTTTGCATTTCAGGTCTCATCAAATCTTTTCCAGAATGTCCTGCGTCATTATAAACATCTACAATATCATAATCATTCTTTTCACAATATTCTTTTATCATTCTAAGCTGTGAATCAATAGAATAGCCATTATCTCTTTGGTCATCAGTAGATACTCTTACATAAGCACCACATCTCATAATTTTCCTCCTTTCCTTAAATTTTGAGAAATATTAAATACCTCTCATATGTTTCCTCACTCAAACGCCAAAAGTAAACCCTAAATTTGAAAAAAATTTAATTTTTTTTAATATTTCTCATTAGTTTCCTCAAATAAAGTGGGTTTTACGAAGTCAAATTTAATATATTTCTCTATATGTTTCCTCACAAATAAGCAAAATGTATAGTCTAAAATTAAAATTTTTTCAAAAATTGTGCAATTTCTCTAAAATTATACTTTTTATTATGTTCTTTAATATAAAAAGGCTTATTTGATATTTCATTAACTTTGTATTCAAGTATTGTAAGAGTAGTAGGATATGTAATCTGGTATTCAGTAGGTATTACTACTTGTAAGTTGGTGTGTAAAATAGTTTTAATTTGTCCTAATTTAACCTTATATTTAAATTCTTTTAAAATGTTGGTTAAATCTTTATTAGCTTTTAAATTTGCAATTACTTTAAATTCAAGCATGAAAAAAGTCCTCCTTTCTAGAAAGAGAACTTTTAAAGTTTTATATAAAATAAAAACTCACGAACTTTTAAGTCCGTAAGTTGATTTCAAATGGAGCAGATGATGGGAATCGAACCCACACTATTGCCTTGGGAAGGCAAAGTTCTACCACTAAACTACATCTGCATTATTTTCTTTCTATATTGTAGCACTTAAATAAATTTTTTCAAGTGATTTTTACATTATTTTTTATTTTAGTCGTCTATTTACATTTTATGTAAAGTGTGGTATACTGTAATTATGCAATTTTTTATGAATTTGCAGTCACAAAATTTTTTTGGAGGTAAAACACAATGTTAAGATTCACAAATGCAACTTATATGCCTCGGTATGAACTCAACGAGTTCCAAAACCGGTATTCTGAGCAGATAACTGCATCTGCCCGGACAGCCCTTCGGATTTTGGGCAAGCGTACTAACTCTATGTTCTACTTCAATGCTGAAGTTGAATATGGAAATTCGCTTTTTATCAAAATTTTGCTGACCACTCCGAAACTCGGGATTGAATTGGCAAAGACCATTAGTGACTTTGTCTCTGACATTCCGTACCATGACACCTTTCGGCAGGTTATGTTGCATGATGTCAGGTCTGTCCGCGTAATTCCTGACATTTCTTTTTCTATTCAGGGAGATGAAACTTTCGCCATCAAGGAAGCAAAATTGCCTTACATCCTGTTACAAGATGACAAGTTCCTTGTTGCTGTTCTCAACAGAGAACGCTATGTGGAGGTTTTCCTCTACCAAAAAAATGACATGATTGCAGTAGCTTAATTAAGCAATCAACATCACGAGGCTTCACTAACAATATATGATAGTGGAGCCTCGTGGCGTATAATATTACACTAAGTAATATTTTTCTTATTCATAATTTTTAAATATTTTTATTCACAAAATAAATTTTCTATTTTAACTTAAATAAATCATTTGGCGTGCATTCTAATAACTTACATAATTTTTCTATTGTTTCAACTTTTATTCCAGTGGTTTCATTATTCATCATATGACTTATGCTTTGATAACTACCTTCCATATTCTTTATTAACCAATATTTCGTTTTGCCTTTTTCTTTTAGTAATTCTTTTATATTTATATATACCATTCTTCACACCTCATTTATAAATTAATAATATATTTATATTATATCACATTCGTAGCAATTCTCCTCTATCAATTATTTTTTATAACTTTCAAATATTGCATTCTGCATAAAACCATAGTATAATAATTACATTGATTTTGCCAAAACTCTTAGTTTTGCAAATTTATTAAATATCCGAAAAATAATTTTTTAGGAGGATTAACAATGTCCGTAAGATGTGATTCTGCAAGACCTAGCAAAAACAAGTTCCCGAAAATGAAGAAACGGAATAAAACGAAAAAAACAAGTAAAGAAATCCAAGCAGAACTTAAGCACTATTCCCTTCCTTCACGTAATACTGAGTATGCTGTAGAACAGTGTAAAAAGCAGGTTCAAGAGGAAGGTAAACTGTGCTACTGCAAGGAAAAATGTCATTGCAGAAGCTGTCAAGAATCAAAGGATTCCAACGCAAGATGCAGTTTGGAAACTCTGCAAAAAGAGAGTGTGGGATGCACTTTAGGGTGCTACAGATGCTCTGAGCATAGTCCTTGTTATTAACAAATCAAAGAAGGTATCAGAAAATTTCTGGTACCTTCTTTGATTTTAATATACTTGAAAATGCTTTTAAGTACATATAAATAAATTATTTAAAACAAAAAAGTTAGAGTTACAAAACTCTAACTTTTCTCTACTATGGAGCAGGTAGCGGGAATCACATATTGCGAACCCACTTTTCTCACTGTTATCACAATACCGTTAAACGACTAAATATTCATTCCCATTATAGCTGTATTGTATCAAACAAATTATTGTTGTCAACGCTAAAATATATATTTTACTAATGCAGTGCTTAATTTAAGCCTCTACATTCCCCCATATATACACCCTCATTTATTATTCTCTGTAAATTGCCGTAAAATAGCGTTGACAACAAAAATTTGCTTGATTTTTTCTCAGCTAAGGGAAATGAATACTTACTTTTATTTAATCTTGAATAAGTCGTTTGGTGTACATTCTAATAACTTGCACAATTTCTCCATTGTTTCAAATTTTTTAGAGAGGTGGTGTATCTATATTGCAAAATGATAAAATATATCAATATATAAGTGATAAAACGTTAATACTAGTAAAAACACAGAAACAGCTAGTTTATTTCTAGCTGTTTAAATATCTATGCTTTCTTTTTTCTATTTCTTGTTTAATTGTCGTATTGTTTCTTTTGTTTTTTTCATTACAATAATCTACTACTTTTAGAAATGCCTCTCCCAAATTGTTTGAGTCACTAATGCCAGCAATAGAAAGTAGCATTCCTCCACATTGAGCACAAAGACTATCTAAACTACCTTTTATTATTTTTTCTCTTGTTGCTGGCGAAACTTCATACTCAATATTTGCTTTTTCTACCTTCTTCCATCTCTTGTCTACTTTCCACCTTGACATATTACTATCTTTTGATTTTACTCTAATTGTCAACCATTGAGCCGTTAAATAATTCCAAACTTGGTCTAATTTTTTTTCGAGCTCTTCTATCGTACAAATTCTCAATTCCTTTATTACTTTACCTCTTATTTGGAATTCTGTTCGCCATACAGTTGTTGTGCCATTCCAGCCGTTTTGCTTCCATATATCTTCAAACCATTCCTTATTTGATTTTTTTATTTCCAAAGTTTTATTATAAATTCTGCATGACAAATTGCCTCCTTTTCCAATAACAAAACCGGAAAAGGTTCTATTAGAATAATTTTCACTGTCTATATATACTTTTTCCAATTTTATTGCTCTTGTGCACATTTTTTCACTATCACTACTTTTAAATTCAAATTCATCTGTATCACTACATATATCTACTCTACTTATTTTCACATTATAACTATCTAAATTAAAGGCACTAAACCATTCCTTGAACTTATTGAATGCCTCTTTATATCCATATGCCCATAAGTAATTTGAATAGAACCTTATATAAATTTGTGGAGTATTTTTTATTTCTTTACTTAAAAAACACATGTAAAAATCATTACATTCTATTTTATATTTATAAACTCCTTGCCCTTTTTGAAAAACTGTAAAATTTACTTTATTTATCAATATGGACTGGTTACGCATTTTCTGTTGAGCTTCTATTTTTTTATCTTCTAATATTTCAATTAAATTTTTTAACATGTAATCATAGTTATTTATTAGAATTCCAAATTCTAATGTATCTATACCTCTTGTTATCACACTATTCTCCCTCTTTTCTATGTATTTTGAGCCCAACATGTTATAAGTAGGTTGGGCTCGAACAACTTCGAGCCTCAACCATTACTCAATAACAGTTTGGTACTTCTTAAAATTTTTCTAGAAAAATTCTTTTGACAACAGTAAAAATGAGTTCTTCTCTCTTGGCTTCGATACGGTCAATAAAGCTTTTGTCATATTTAATTGTCGATTTTTTTATACTTACATTTATTTCTGTATCTTCTTCGCCTTTTTTCATTTTACTCCTTCCTACTTTTGTCATTTTATTGTCAACCGGTTTTGTCAGTATTATATATTATTTTTTCTTGTTGTCAATATTTTTTATCATCTTTTAGTTGACTTATTAGTGTACACGTGCTATACTAATTGAAAAATAGGAGGTTTTAAAATGTCATATTCAAATTTTTTAAGTAAAACAATAAAAGAAAGCGGTTACTCTTTACGTGATATTGCTACACTATGTGAAAAGCAATGCAATGTAAAAATAACAGCTTCATATTTAAGTAAATTACAAAAAGAAGGCAATAAAAATCCGGCTTCGGAATCAGTAAATATAGCCATTGCAAAAGTGTGTAAAATTAATCCAGATGACTTACTATTTGAGGCAGATATGGAACGTGCCCCAGAGAGTGTAAAAAAGGCAATAAATGAATTAATTGAATTCATGAGAAATTTTCTATTAGCTTCTTTAAATAGTTATACAGAAGCTTCACAAGAGCAAAAAACTAATATTCAAAATGCTATAACTAAAATTACAAATATGAGTAATAGAGAATTACTACAAGCTATGAATGAATTTTCAATATTAGATGATATTGATAACCCATTGGAATTCAATTTTGATTTAAACCAAGATAATATACAAGACACAATAATGAAATTTAGTATTAATATAATAATGGAAGATAATTCAATGTTCCCTATTATACAACAAGGAGCTAAACTAGAACTTGTAAAACTTGCAGAATATTCAAACGGAGATATTGTATCTGTAAAAATAAATAATGAAAAAAATATTATACGTACCTATGTTGAAAATGAAAATGAAATAGTTTTAATACCAGCAAACCGTGACTTTGAAACAATTACTATACCTAAAAAAGATATTGTAATAAATGGAAAAATAAAAGCAACTACTATTGATTTATAAGGAGGTAAAAATGAAAACAGCATACTCTTATGCACGTGTTAGTTCTAAGGAACAACAGGAAAAGAAAAACTCAATACCAGAACAGCAAAGAAGAATTAACGATTATGCCAAAAATAATAATATTTCTATAATACAATCATTTACAGATAGTAGCTCTGCTTTTCATGATGAAAATAGAGTAAATTTCGAAAAAATGGTTGAACAGGCAATAAAAAATAAGCCTAATTATATTATTTTAGACGATTCAAGTAGATTTGCAAGAACTAGAAATGTTGCAATAGAAACCAAACAGCTTTTGCGTTCTCATGGAATTGATATTTTATATGCAAGTGAGTCAAATATTGATACCAATACTGTTGCCGGCTTTTGGTATGAAGGCATACAAGAAATAAAAAATGAAGCTACTAGTAGAGAAATTTCATTTCACACAAAAAAGGGCATGACAGGAAATTTACAGCATAGAGATACAGAAACTGGCTGGTGTTATAAAAATGGCGGAAAAGCACCATATGGTTACAAACGAGAGCTTCTATATCGTGGTATTGGTTCAAAAGGAAAGCCAATTTATAAAACCATATGGAAAATTAATGAAGAAACGGCACCAGTAGTTCGAAAAATCATCGTTGAATTGTACACAAATGGAGAAAAATCTTATAATTATATACGTGATTATCTAAACAATAACCATATTCCAAATTCTAATGGAGGTTTATGGTCTACGTCAACCATTTCATCTATGCTCAAAGAAGATAGACTTCAAGAATATGCTGGTGTTGCAATTTGGAATAAAGAAAATAATAACATAGTTGGTGTTAAATACAATCCAAAAGAATTATGGACTATTTGCGAAAATGCTCATCCAGCAATAATCACAAAAGAGGAACTATCTCTTGCCTTAGAAAGAAAAAACAATGCTAGAAATTCTCAATATCAATATAACCCCTCCAGTGACTATCTTCTTTCTGGAAAAAACTTCGAAAATAAATTCTTATTTACTTGTTCAGAATGTGGAGGACATGTATGTGGTTGTTCAAGTGGTCGAAAACATATAAAGAAATATGCATGTAGTACAAATAATCATAGAGGAATATGTGCATGCTCAAACAATCTAAAAATAGATAAGGACTGGCTTGAAGAAACAGTAATAAACATTATAGAACAGAATTATTTAATTAAAGAAAAAATAAATAAAAAAATTGACCAATTATATGATGAATTAAAAAATAGAAATTCAATTTATGATACAGAATTAAAAAATATTGACAAGCAAATATCCTCACTAGACACTCAAATTCAAAACTTAGTAAATAGTATTAAACAAGGAGTTATTTCAGAATTAATCGTGCCGGAGATAAATAATCTAAAAAAAGATAAAGATGAATTACTTGCAAAAAGAGAAAATGTTTTGAATTCCATGCAAGACGCTCCAAAAATAAAAAAAGAAGATATTAGAAAATATTTTTATAATTTTAGAAAAATATTCATTTCAGCAACAACTGACGAAAAAAAAGAGCTAATAAAAACATTTATTAGCAACATTACTTTTAACAAAAAAGAACACCATATTGAAATATCTCTATATCAATATGGGTTCGCGGTCTTGGAGCAGGTAGCGGGAATCGAACCCGCATAGCCAGCTTGGAAGGCTGGAATTCTACCATTGAACTACACCTGCATTTTTGTGTATTTCCTAACGACAGTTATTATAATACCATAGGTTATTATTTTTGTCAATACAAATTTTAAATTTTTTCAAAAAATTTTTTATAAAATTTTCACTAGTAATTTAATATTTATAAACAAATTTAGATTTTCGCCCAAAATTCCCCGTCCCTATTGGGCGAAAAATTTTGAGCAAATTATTAAATATTATTATGCTCTTGGATGAGCTTTTTTGTATTCATTTTTTATTCCTGGGTCTTGAAATTGCATATATACTTGTGTTGATGATATGTCTGAATGTCCAAGCATTGTTTGTATTGCTTTTAGGTCTGCACCATTTTGCAATAAGTGTGTTGCAAAAGAATGTCTTAATACGTGTGGTGTTATGTCTTTTTCGATGTGAGCTTGTTCTTTATAATATTTTACTATTTTCCAGAAGCCTTGTCTTGTAAGTCTTGTTCCGTTTACGTTAACAAATAACGCTTCTTCACTTTCATCTCTTATTAAGTATGGTCTTGCATCATCTATGTATTCTTTTAATGCTTTTAATGACATAGAGCCTAGAGGAATGTTTCTAGATTTGCTTCTTCCTCTACAAACTACATACCCTTCGTCTAATTTTACGTCATCTATGTCTAGAGAAATCATCTCTGTAACTCTCATGCCTGTTGCATAGGCAAATTCAAGCATTGCCTTGTCTCTAGTACCTTTTAAGTCAACGTCTTTTGGTTGGTCTAATAATAATTCAACTTCTTTTGATGTTAATATGTTTGGAGTTCTTTTACTTATTTTTGGAGACTCAATTGTCATTGTTGGGTCTTTCTTTATTTTTTTAACTCTTATTAAATATTGATAGAATGATCTTATTGAAGCTAAGCTTCTTGAAATTGTAGATTCTTTTTTGTTTTCTTCTCTTAAATATTCCATATATTCTAATATGGTTTCTTCTGTTACCTTTAGATAGTTTATTTTGTTGTCTGAAACGTATTTTTCATATTGTTCTATGTCTCTTCTGTATGATTGTAGTGTATTATCTGATAATTTTTTATCATCTTTAAGAAAATCTAAAAAAAGTTTAACTTGTTTTTCCATTTGCGCTCCCCTATCCTATTTATTTATCTATGTAATAATTTTCTGAATTTACATAACTAATACATGTTATATCAAAATATTCTAAAATTGTAAATACATTTTGTAAAATTTGTGAAAATATTTTCCAATTAACAATACTTTAAAAATATACTGCTTAAGTTTCCAGAAACGTATGTTTCTAACAGCGAAGATATTAATAATAAAATTAGCATTAAAATTGAAAATATTGTATGCTTTAATATTTGCAATTTTATGTTTTCTCGTCTTCTATCTTCCATTATTAATCTGTACAATTTTATTCCACTCACACTAAGTGTGAGTATTGTTGGAATGTAAATTATATTTTGAATAAGCATTGTGGCAATTATAAAAATTATGCCTTTTCCTGTTCCTACAGTTGCCATTACGGAAGAAACTGTATACCCTATGCAATAGCCTTTATATCCAACAACCACATATATTAGTGGAAAACCTATAACAGTAGAACCAAGAAACCACAGTAGCACAGCTATCCCAACATTATTTATTATTGAATTTTTTAATAGTTCCTTTGTTGAAATTTGATAATTTTCTTTTATTGAATTTATAAAATTATTTATATATCCACTTATTTGATTTGCCTGTGTTTCATTTGCATTATTTACAAAAATCACACCTAATGTTAATCCTATAAAAAATATTATGGTTAATATTAGGTATGTTTTTATGTTTTCTTTTATGAATTCTATTATTATATTTTTTAGTCTATTTTGGTTTGTTTGTCTGCGGTTTCCTCTCATGCTCTCCTCCTAAGATTATTGTTTATACATAATGTCTATTCAATAATCTTAGAATTAGAACTGTTTTTTATCCGACCGTTACTTTTCCGTAAACTCCGCCACCACCAGCATGAATCTTCATTTTGCCTTCTCTAGAAGCAATTATTTCGTTTGCAACTTTTTCGCCAACCACCGCTTCTATATCGTCTTTTGATAATTTATGTAAAATTGTCATCTCTGTTCCAAAGCTGTCTAATAGTCTATCTATTGTTTTGTTTCCTACTCCCGGAATGAATGTAAGTGGAACCTGATAAACATATGGTGGTCTGTTTGCAGGACTCTTACTTTTTTCTTTATCTTTTATTAATTCTATTCTATCGAAAACTCCAAATGTTACTTTGTCACTTCCACAGAAAGGACACACTGCAACTGGTTCTTTAGTTTCTATTACTTGATTACAGCTATCACAAAAAGTTCTGTGATATTTTCCAAGTTTAGGGTCTAGTCCATAATTGCAAAGTACTTTTCTTCCATCTTCGCCTTTTAAGGCTTTTACAACTTCTTTAAAGCTTATATCATTTACAAGCATTTTGTTGTATTCTCTTGCAATCTTTGGAAGTGAATGTGCATCTGAATTTGTAACAAATGTTTTATCTTCTAATTCTGTTATCATATCTGCTAAATATGTATCAGCACTTAAGCCTAACTCGATTGAAAATATTTTATCAAATTTTTCTTTGAATATATCCTTCATTCTGTCTACACAGTTACCATAATAGCTTTTAAATGGTGTGAAACAATGTGCTGGAATTAATATTCCATTATATTTTTCAACTATATCTATTAGCTCATATCCAGAAACATCAGAACGTTGTGTACTTAATGTTATATTATGTATATGCCTACTCATCTCTTTAGAAAAGCCCTTAATATCTGATAAATGTGGAAAGAAACATACATTATGTGCTGCTCCGCACTTTCCATTCCTTCCAACCTCAGAAGTTTCAACTTCACTTCCTAGTAATATACAAACCTTATCTTTGTATATTATGCCTCCATCTTCAATTTCATATGCTTCACCTGTTTTTAAAAAATTTTCTATATCTTCAATAACATATGGTGATGCACAGTCTATAATTCCAACAATATTAATTCCCTTTCTATCGGCACATTCTTTTGCAATGTTAGCAAAATTTAGGCTTCTAGCTGCCGTGATTTTAATTGGCTTACCATTCTCACTTCTTCCTATGTGTACATGTAAATCTGCAAATACTTCTTCCATTTATATATCCTTTCTTACTATTTAAATATTTTTGATTTAAAAAGAATTATAATTTTGGAAAAACACCAAATTTTAAATAACACTAAAACATAATTATTTTTATGTAATTTAAAGTTGCATTTGGCATAACCAAAATTATAATTATTTTCTTAACTTCTTATGTTCATTTAATACAACAAAGTTATAACTACTTTCTTAACTTCTTATGTTTATTTAATACATCACCAGTTATAATTACTTTACCGGTTTATTCTCTAAACCAATCCTCATAAACTCTTGAAGATTGTTCTTTTTCTTCTGGGTTTTCTTTTTTTACCACACTTCTTGTGGCGTCATTTGAAATTCTTGTTGGAGTTACCAATTTGTCTAATGCAACTCCATTTATTCTATTTTGTAAAATATAGTGTATTTTAGGCATTTCTCTTATGTATTCTGCTATGTTTTTATTTTTGTTTTCATCTTGTACAATATGTTCTCTGTATCTATCTAAATGTCTATTAGCCTCTTTTACAGCTGCAGAAATTGTTCCAACCGTTCCTGGTATTATCAAGTCATTTTCGTTTGCTAGACTCATACTTTTATAGCCTCCATTCTGTTTACAAAGTCCTTAAATATTTCTAAATATCTATTCTGCTTTCCCTTTAAGTTTCTATATTCAAGCAAAACTAATGCTTCATCAACTTTAAAACCTATTCTTTCTGGTCTATCTAAAAGCATACCTCCAAACTGGTCTATTAGCTCTAGTACATCAGCTTCCGGCTCTCTTGGTTCAGAACCAGTATATCTATTTACCTGCTCACAAATTTTACAAAATCTTTTATCAAATCCTAAAGTTTCTAAATAATCTGCGCCATCTTTTGCATAAGTTCTAATCTTGTTTAAATCTGTAAAATTATCTACTTTCTTACAATTGCACAATAAGCAAGCTGTTATTAGCATATTTTCATCAAAATTCAGTTCTGGAGTATTATCTAAAAACAACTTTAATAGTTCTGTTTTAAATACAACAGAATTATCAAAATAAACATTACCTCTCTTGTTTAGGTAATACATTATCTCCATTTTCTTTATCCAGTCTTTTTCCGATAATATGTAATCTGCAAAAGTTTGGTTTTCCATATTTTAACCTCGTCTCTTTCATAAGGTACAAAACCTAAGTTGAATAAATTATTCTTTAATTTATAACCTATAAATCAGATTATTTTGTTTATATTTTATATAGATTATATGATATCTTCACAGTATTTTCAACAAAGATACATAAATGTAATTCTATTGTAATATTATTGTAACTTTAGCATAATTTCATTCACCATTTTTATAGTTTCTTCTTTATTTTCATTGTTTATTACTGTATTACAATTCTTTGTAAAAAATTCATCATTTGGTTGGCTGTTTAACCTTTGTAATGCCTTTTCCTTTGATAGTTTATCCCTTTTACAAATTCTTTTTATTTTTTCTGTTTTGGGTGCAATTACGCCTATTGTATAATCGCACAGTTTATCTAATTTACTTTCAAATAGTAAAGGAACGTCTAATATTATGTATTGGTAATCTAAATTTTGATTAGCTTCTAATTCTTTTTTTATTTTTTCTACAACATATTCAAATGTTAAACTATCTAACTTTTCTTTTTCTGTTCTATTTAAAAATACAATGTCTGCAAGTTTTTTTCTATCTAATTCATTATTTTTTATAACATCATTACCAAAGGCTTGTCTAATTGCCTGTAAATATTCTCCATTATTCTTTGTCATTTCTTTTGCAATTTTATCAGCATCTATTATTTTTGCTTCATAATTTTTACTTATTAATTTTGAAATAGTAGATTTTCCACTACCAGAATTTCCTGTTATTCCGATTATCTTCATTTTTAATCATATTCCTCTCTTTGGGCTACAAATCAATAAAAAGAAATTTAAGAAACTAATACACTTTGTATATAGCCACTTTTCAAATGCGCATATGCTACTTTTTCTTCTAATTTGTTATTATCATGTTGTTAGTAAAGTCTAAATTAGCTTTTGATTCATATTCATATCCAAGCGTGTACACATCTGTTGCAAATATGTCTATATCAAGCATTTCTGCTAATTGTTTATTTTTATTTTGGTCTACAAATTTCTTCACAGATGTAATCATATTTATTTTCGGATTTCTATTTGCAATCTCCGAAATTAACATTCTTCCTTTCGGATTAAATCCTAAAATTCTTGCATATGGTATTGTTTTTTTAGACATATCCATCATTTTTTTATTTATTCCAAGTAGTGCACACACTAAAATTCGTTGTATTCTAGTTTGTGTATATCTTTTAGATTTTATCGCTGTTATTAAATCTGTTAGATTATTGCAATTTGATGCAGCACTTTTAATTGTGTTTTCGAGTCCTTCTGAAACATCTGGTAAATCTGCTATCTGTGCAACTGTCATTTTTCTTAAAGTATATATTATCTCTTTTTCATACTTACTTAGGCTTAGTATTACTTTCCCCTTTTTAACCTGTTGCCCTAGAATTTGGTAAGTACTGTTTGGAACAACCTTACGTAAATCAGCATATTGCTTTCTTTTCATAATATCTCTAATTCCAGTTGCACTTGCAAAACCATCCACAATTCTATTTTCATTGTAGTATACCTTTTGTCTCTTTATCATTATTGGTTCTAAATGGCTCTTTTGAGTTTTTAAAGCTTTTAAATATTCTATAGCTAAAATATTGTTTGGACTTCCTAATACATTTGCATACCTCTTAATATCATTTAAATACATCATTAGGGCATTTTCTCTTGCCATTGGATATGATATACCTTTTTTTAGTTCATGGCTTAATATATTTGTATAACCTCTTGGCTCATTATATAAAACATTAGCAATATTATTTAAGGTGGCTAAATCATCAGCTTCTGCACCAAAAGCAAAACTATCAACAATTTTCAAACTATCCAAAATTTTAATAGCTCCATTTGCAAAATTTTCCGCACTAGAAACACTGTATAAAGTTGGAAGTTCTATTACAAGGTCAGCCCCACCACAAATTGCCATATAAGCTTTAGCCCACTTGTTTACAATAGAGGTTTCTCCCCTTTGTGTAAAATTCCCAGATATAACAGCAACACAAAAATCTGCTTCTGCTTCTTGCTTTGCCTTTTGTAAATGATAATAATGTCCATTATGAAATGGATTATATTCTGCAATTATTCCAACTGTTTTAGCCATAAAACACGTCCCCTTTTTATATCAATTTTGTAGTTATTTTTTACGAAACATAAATGTTTCTAACTAATTTACCCTATTTATTGCACTTTAAAATATTTATTGATATAATATCATAAATTAAAAATATTTACAATTAAATGAGAAAGGAATACAATTTTTTGTAAGAATAAATTGTATGGTAAATAATATGGACGAAGTAACAATTTATACAGATGGTGCATGCTCTGGAAATCCAGGTCCTGGAGGCTGGGGAGCAATATTAATGCTTGGAGAAAATAGAAAAGAAATTTCTGGTGGTTCAGAGAATACTACCAATAATATAATGGAATTAACAGCAGTAATAGAAGCTCTTAAAATTTTAAAACGACCTTGCAAAGTCAACGTTTATAGTGACAGTGCATATGTAGTAAATGCTTTTTTGCAAAAGTGGATTTATGGTTGGATGAAAAAAGGCTGGAAAACTGCCGGTGGCGATCCTGTAAAAAATAAAGAATTGTGGCAAGAATTATATTCTTTGACCAAAACACATGACGTAACTTTCAACAAGGTAAAAGGTCATGCAGACAATGAATTTAATAATAGATGCGACGAAATGGCAGTAGCAGAAAGTAAAAAGTTTACCCGAATATAGGTAAACTTTTTATTTAATACTTTTTTCTGCAAAATCAAAAAGTTCTAGTTAGACGAACCGGATGATCTCTCGAAACGTGGTACGTTTCAGTTTTTCCCATACTAAACCTAATTATATAACCATACGTTGAATTCTCGGCAGATGACGACCAGTATCTCCAATTTAGATGATATCCTTCATAATTTGACCTTGTTATTCCTAATTGTCTTGCAAACATTGCCCATGTATCTATTGTTGGCGTGCTCCAATCTCCTGATGTAATCGATTTTGCATTTGTAAAATTATATGTAGCACTATTATTATAATCGCTCAATGCCATTACATTAAATCTTGCATTTCCACTACCTCTTGCAGATAATACTTTCTTTGTTCCAAATGGGCCATTATAATTCGTTTTACTTACATAATATTCTTTTAGTCCTGTGGCTGTAGGTATTGTATATGATGTTCCTCCCCACGAACCACTTCCGCCATTTTTAAAGTCTGCAAATATTATTCCATCTACCGTTCCATTTCCATCTACATCTGCATAATAACCTACTCCTGAAGTACCTGTAAACGTATTATCTTTTACTGTTACAGAATATGTTGCTGTTTTTTCATTATAATTTGTGTTAGATGCGCTCTTTACAGTTATTGTTGCACTTCCTGCTCCAACTGATTTTACTGTTACTGTATTTCCACTTACACTAACCGTAGCTACTCCTGTATTTGATGACCATGCACTTATACTTCCAGTACCACTCGTGGTAAATGAGGTACTATTCGGATAATTTATTGTACCACTATAAGATGATAAACTTAAGCTTCCATTTGCTTTATTTACCTTCACTGTTTGTGTAGTGCTTTGAGTTTTATAGCCTGCTTTACTTGCTTGTACTGTTACTGTAAATGATGAGGTATTTGTTACTGTTGGCATTGTCGTACTGTACGTGCCTCCATTTATTGAATACTCTAATTTTGCGTCACTTGGAGTTACGTTTACTGTTACAGCATTATGTTGTCTACCATCATAAGTTCCTGTATACGGTGTTACTCTTAAATCTATGCTTCCATTATTTACTGTTGCTTCATAACTTGCTGTTTTTGATGTGTAATTTATTGTTTCTTCTGTTGTTACTGTTATAATTGCTTTTCCGGCCGTTGTTCCAGGTTTTACTGTTACTGTATTTCCATTTAAACTTGCAGTTGCAATATTGGTATTTGAAGATGTTATGTTTACATTTGTTGTATTCTCATTTATTGTAAAAGATGTGCTGTTTGGATATGTTAAAGTTCCGCTGTATGAAGAAAGTGTTAATTTTCCTTCTGCTCTATTTACCTTTATTGTTTCTGTTGTAGATACTGTTTTGTAGCCTTCTTTGCTTGCTACTACTGTTACTGTAAATTCTGATGTATCTTTAATCTTTGGCATTTCTGCACTATATTCTCCACCATTTATAGAATATTCTAATTTAGCATCACTTGGTTCTACACTTATTTCAGATAAAGCATTGTGTTCTTGTCCATCATACGTTCCAACATATGGTGTTACTTTCAACGAAATTGTTCCATTTTGCACTGTTGCTAAGTGAACTACTTTGTTTTCTGCATAATCTCCATTTGCTGCACTTTTTACAACTATATTAGCCTTTCCAGCTATTATACCGTGGTTTTACTGTTACAGTATTTCCATCTAAACTTGCCGTGGCAATGTTTGGTGCATCAGAGTTTACTGTTAGCTCTCCTCCAGAAGCATTATTTGTTATCTCAAAACTGCCACTGTTTGGATACGTATATGTTCCATCATATGAAGATAATGTTAAATCTCCTGAAACTGCCACTCCTTCATACGTTATTTCTACGTCTCCATTTTCCTTATCTTTTAACAAAAATTTGTATTGGTCATTAATTATAATGTATGCATTCTTGTTATCTATCTTTTCTGTTGAACTCAAATCATAATTTTTCTTCCCTGTACTTATTTGTTCCAAATAATTTTCTAAATTTACAGTTTTATTTTCAACTTGAATATCTGCTTTTTCAAGTTCCAGTGCTTCTTTTATTCCTGCTATTGTTTGCACCTTTTGTGTGCTTTTTGCTTTGTCAAATAAATTGTTATTTCCAATTACTAAGCTTACACTTACCCCTGCTAATATTAATAAAACCACTATGGTTACTACTAGCGAAATTATTGTAATTCCTCTTGTTTCTTTTGTTTTCATATGTTTTTCTTCCTCCTAGCTTATTATTAAGTAACATACTTAATGATAAGCAATAATAACCAATTTACCTTATATTAAGCCATTTTTAATATTTTTCAAATTTACCCAATTTCTCTTTTTTTCATTTTTATTTGGCAAGAAAATTAAAAATAACTCTTGATTTTCTTTACTCTTTTGATATAATAAAAGCATAAAAAAATCTCGTTAAGTATGTTACTTAATAAGATTTTTTCTATTTTTATTCTATTTTTTGCATAAAAATAGAAATATTGCATATTACAAATATTTCTACCTCTACTTTTATATTTTTTCTACTATTTCATTTTTGTTTTTATAAATACTGTTTGCTGGAACTACTCCTCTTACAGATGAAAGCGGATATATGTTTGTATTTTTTCCAATTACAGTACCAGGGTTTAATACACTTCCGCAGCCAACTTCTACGTTGTCTCCAAGCATTGCACCTATTTTCTTTATTCCTGTTTCTATTTTTTCTGTTCCATTTTTTATTACTATTAATTTTTTATCAGACTTTACATTTGATGTTATCGAGCCAGCTCCCATATGAGATTTATATCCCAATATTGAATCTCCAACATAATTGTAATGAGGAACTTGTACTTTATTGAATAATATAACATTTTTTAACTCTGTAGAATTTCCAACAACAGCTCCCTCTCCAACAATTGCTTTACCGCGAATAAAAGCACAGTGTCTAACTTCTGCATCTTTACAAATTATTGCTGGTCCATGTATATAAGCGCTTTCAAATACCGTTGCAGTTTTGTGTACCCATACATCATCACCAATTTTATTATACTCGTCTGTTGGTAATGTTGCTCCTAATTCTAAAATAAAATCATTTATATGAGCTAACACTTCCCATGGGTATGTATATTTTGATAATAAGTCCTTGGCTATTGTTTCATCAAGATTATATAATTCTGTTATTTTACAATTTTCCATAATTAACTTTCCTTCCTTTTTACTAAATTTTAAACTTTTTAATTTCAGGTATATAAGATTTCAAAAGATTATAGTGCATACACATTTTATTGTATGCACTTATTTTTCAGTAAAATAATAAATTTATATTTTAATTTTAAAAAAACTATTTGTTTTTCCAATAATTATTATATAGTTCTCTTGAAGTCTCTGGGCTATCATTTCCAGTTTTATTTTTTACTGGAGCAAAGTCTTTCTCTCTTCTTCCTCTTAAAATTGATATATCATCAAAGAAATTAAATGCATCAAATATAAAAGCTTCAAATTTATAAGCATTAGGTTCTGTAACTTCTATAAATTCTTCATCATCATTCATATAGTTAGACTTTTTCTCTGCTACATGGTATGGTAACTGTACTTTAGACACCTTATCAAGTGCATCTATGCTAAATAAGTTACACATTATGTGTGCTTCTCCATATAACAATTCACCATCTTCGTCTACTTCTTCTGCCATTTTTTCTGGTAATTCACTGTATTCTATAACAGATGGAACTCCATTTATCTTGCAGAAAACTCCAACCTTCTCTTTTGGACTTGCTTTTGCAACTGATTTTGAAGCAGCTTCATGTTTCTCATCTATTGTAAGACCAACTAAAATTGGATCAACCATGTTCAAAATTGTATTATCAACAGAACCGATAAATATCCACTTAATGCCTTTTTGTTTCATTTCTTCAATTATTCCGTTCTTAGCCATTGCACCATATATACAGCCATTTCCATCTGCAGCTTCTTTAATAGAATAATCTTTATCTATTATTAAATCACCATTTCTTTTTAATAATGGTAAATTTCCTTGCATAAAGAATTTTACATTTTCCTTTGGATATCCAAAATAATTGTGTTCTTCAAAAAACTTTACAGTTTCTGCATTGTTTTCTGTACTTGTCATTATGTACCATGGTAAAATGATTCCATATTTTTTGTTAGCTCTTTCTAGATTTTCGGCTAATATTTGGAACAAATATTTAGGTTCAGGTAAAACATCTATTAAAAATGTTCCTTTAGGTCCTTTGTGTCCAAGTCTAGTTCCCTGACCTCCTGCCATTGTAACAACAGCGTATTGGTTATTTTTTATTACATCTTCTCCAAGCTTTGTATATTTCTCTTGAGCTTCATCAGACAACTTATATTCATCAACATATTTAATATGTGTAATCTTTTTTTCAGATATTTCTGGTTCTGTTTTTGTTTCAGCATAGAGTTTATTTAATTGTTCAAAATTTAAGTTTATAATTTTTTCTGCTAATTTTATTTGTTTATCTTCACTTAACTTTTTAAAAAAGTTTAATACGTTCTCTTGTTTATTTACTTTTAATAATTCTTCTGCTTTTAATATCTTCTCTTTATTGTCCATTTTCTATTGTGCATTGTAAAATTGCAATGCTCTCCTTTCTTGATTGCTCATTATATAATATCCATGCGAGCATAAATCGTGTATATAATATCACAATAGACTTTTTTGTGCAATAGTTTTTTTAAGACACATCTCGCTCTAAGCGACTTATTTTCTCATCAGAAAATAAGTTAAAATTTTATTGTTTAATTTTTATTTTAACTATTGTTTTTTTCTTGCCAATTTTTACCGTCTACAACTCTTGCCACCATCATTGATGCAACCGAATCTCCAACAGAATTTAACACAGTTGCAGGTGCATCTATTATTGTTGCAACCATTGTAAGTATTGGTAGTGCTGCTACTGGGTAGCCCATCATAGATAAAATCATCATTTCTGATATTGTTCCACCACCTATTGGCACTGCAGTAACTAATAAGTTAGCAATTAATGCTACAATCATAACCTGCCATATGCTTGCACTAGTTCCAAACAAACATACTAAAAACATTATCTTAAAGACTGACCCGATTATTGAACCATCTTTATGAAAACTTGTTCCAAGAGGTACCGTTGTTTCTGCAATATCTCCAGAAACTCCTATTCTTTTTGCAGCCTCTGTATTTGATGGTATTGCTGCAGCTGACGAACATGTTGCTAAAGCTACAACTGTTGGTGATACAATGTTTTTCCACATTGCTACTACGCCTTTCTTTCCTCCTGCTATAAATGCATATAAAGAATAAGCAACCACATAATAAACAATAGATACTAATGTATATATTACAAAAGTTTTAGCATATCCTAGTGCAATTTGACCACCAAATGTTCCAACTAGCACTGCAAAATAGCAGCCCAATCCTATTGGCGAATAGTACGATATTAATTGTACAAATTTCAACATAACAGTGTATGCTGATTCTAGAACTTCTTCGAGTGGTTCTCCTTTTTCACCAGCCATTTTTATGGCTATTCCGAATAAAATTGAAAATACAACAATTGCAATTATATTTTCCTTTGATAATAGTTTGTTAAAATCACTAACTGTAAGTACATTTACAGTTCTCTCTAAAATATTTAAATCTTCCGTTTCCGTGGTTTCCGTCGATCCACTTTGTGCTTCCAACTCGGCTCTTATTTTTGCTCCATCATCAGTATTTACAAGTTTAAATGAATACGTTGATAAAACTCCAACAAGAACAGAAACTAACGACATTACTATAAATACACAGAAAATAGTAATCATTATTTTTCCTAATCTCTTTGGTTGTTTAATTTTCGCAATTGATGTTGTGATACTTAAGAATATAAGCGGAACTATTACTACAAATAGTAAATTTAGGAAGATATCCCCGAAGGGCTTTAAGACAGCTGCTTTTTCTTTAAATGCTATCCCCACAATAGCGCCAATTATTATCGCAGCCAAAAGTATAATAACTGACTTGTACGTTTTTAAAAATTTTTTCATAATACTTTCTCCTTAAAAAAGAAGCGTTATTAAGGAAATATAATTATATCTCCTAATTCGTGATTATTATATAACTGTTACATTAATATTGCAAGGGGTTTGAAAATATTCGTATCTATTACCGTAATATGCACCTCTATTAATCATTTATTACACAGCTATTACAAATTACATTTATATATATTCATTAAATATCATTTGTAGCATATTATTAAGTATGAAAATTTTAAAAGTTATTAGATTTAATTATAAAATTATTTTAAGTTTTACAGCTATGGTCTCTCTGTTTTCATTTTTATTTAGCTTTTCATTTGCTAAAAGTGATGATGAAATTGAGTTACCTATTATAATGTACCATAGTCTGTTAAAATCTCAAAAAAGTACTTACATTGTTCATCCAAGCATTTTTGAAGAGGACTTGAAACACATTCAAAGCAAAGGTTATTCTACAATCACAATGACCGAGCTAATAGATTATGTTTATAATGATGCTCCGCTTCCGGAAAAGCCTATCATCATTACTTTTGACGATGGTTATTATAATAATTTAAGCTATGCAGTTCCGCTTCTTCACAAATACGATATGAAGGCGGTAATTTCAATTGTTGGAGAATATTCAGATAGATACACGAAGTCAGACGAAGCCAATCCTAATTACGGTTATTTACGTTGGAAAGATATAAATGAATTAATGACCGATGGTTGCATCGAATTTCAAAACCATACCTATAATGCGCATTCTATGAATAATGGCAGAAACGGTTGTAAAAAAACATCTTCTGAAAGTACTGAGCACTATTTTAACTTTTTAAGTAATGACTTAAATAAACTGCAAGAAGAATTTAAAAATAATTGCAATGGATATCAACCAAATACATTCACATATCCATTTGGAGCTGTCTCTAAAGAATCAAATTCAATTGTAAAAGACCTTGGATTTAAAGCAAGCCTATCATGTACAAGTGGTATAAACATAATAACAAAAGACCCTAATTGTTTATATCTTCTAAAAAGAAACAATAGGGTCCCTGAAATTAGTACAGAACAATTTTTTATGAAATTATTAAATTAATACAATTCATGGACGTAGAAAAAATTGTACAATTTCATAAAAAGTATTAACTCATATTTTTTAGCATTAGCAAGTCAACTTAGTTTTGCTTGAAAATATGAGTTAGTAGTATTATGAATAAATTTTACCTATACAATTTTTCCGTCCCCCAAATCGTACTTATTTAAAAGCTTCTTGAAGAGCCTCCTCCGCCAGAAGAACCTCCACCTCCAAAGGATCCTCCTGAAGAACCTGATGAGAAACCTCCACCACCATAGCCTCCGCCAAAGTACCCGCCTCTTCCGGAACCTAGCGTTATAAGAAATAGCAGTCCGCTAATCATAAATATCATTAATAAAATATCACTATCTAAAAACATGAACATTATAAAGCTTAAGATAGATGAAATAGCTGAAATCCATCTTATAATTTTTTTGGTATGTCTACTAAACATAGAAACTAAAGAGCATGGTATAATGGAAAATGCAAATATAGTTCCTAATTTGTCATATTTATCTGTTTGGTTACCTTTGACTGCCTCCACACTTCCATTGATAGTAACATTATATTCATTTTTCACTTCTTCTAAAACAGCATTATACCCATTTTTTATTCCATCTTGCCAATTATCATTTTTAAAATATGGGACCATATAATCATCTTGTATTCTTCCAGTCTTTCCATCGGTTAATGTCCCTTCTAATCCATATCCCACTTCAATTCTGCATTTTCTATCTTGAATAGAAAGTAAAATTAACACACCATTATTTTTCTTGCTATCTCCTATTCCATATTGTCTAAACAACTTATTGGCATAATCTTCTATAGCATCACCATCAAGACTATTTACAGTCACTACCACAATTTGTGCTCCTGTTTGTGAATACAAAGATTTATTTGTTGATATAATATAATTTTTCAAACTGTTATCTAATACTCCTGCCGAGTCATTCACATAAAAATCACTTGTTTGACTAACAACAGCTCTTGATTTATTAAAAATAGCTAAACAAACTACTATAAAAATTAAGCATCCTATTAAAAATTTTCTTTTTCCCATACTAATTAATAAATTAGAAGTTATTTCATTTTTACATTAAATAACTCCTAATTTTTTCTCCTTTTATTATTCTTATTCAAAAGATACATTTGGTACATCTTTGCTTGATTCACTTGCTTCAAAATATGTTGCTGTATCAAATCCAAACATTCCAGCTAATATGCTATTAGGAAATTGTTTTATAGATAAATTATAAGTTTTAACGGCATCATTATAATCTCTTCTTGCAACAGCAATTCTGTTTTCTGTTCCACTTAACTCATCAGAAAGTTGTGTAAAGTTTGTTGATGCTTTTAAGTCTGGATAATTTTCTACAACCACCAATAAATTAGATAATGCTTTTGAAATTTCATTATTGGCCTCTATTTTCTCATCTGTAGATGATGAATTTAAATATTTAGTTCTAGCATTTGTTACCTGCTCTATAGCAGCAGTTTCATGGCTTGTATAACCTTTTACTGTATTTACTAAGTTAGGAATTAAATCGGCTCTTCTTTGCAATGTTACGTCCAAATTAGAGTATGCCGTATCTACAGTCTCTCTCTTTGAAACCATTCCATTATAGCTTCCAATTAATAAGCCTCCTAATAATAAAACAATAACAATAATTACAATTAAAGATTTTTTCATGTAATTTTCTCCTTTTTTCTTTTTTATTATTATATACTTTAAAAATTTATATTGCAATATTTTTAAAAATTTATTATTCCTAAATGTTCTAATAATATTTTTATTCCTAATAAAATCAATATTACTCCGCCCATTATTTCTGCTTTTTTCTCGTATTTATTACCAAATCGATTTCCAATTTTTACACCTATTACAGAAATTATAAATGTTATCAGTCCTATTGTTATAACAGGCATTACTATGTGTATTTTCAAACATGCAAAAGTAATTCCAATAGCCAATGCATCTATACTAGTTGCTATTGATAAAACTAGCATTGTTTTCATATCTACATTATCATTCCTATTTTCACTTTCCTTATTAAAAGCTTCTTTTACCATATTTATACCAATTCCGACTAATAAAATGAAAGCAACCCAGTGATCCACATATGTTATAAATTTTTCAAACGTAGTCCCTAAAAAATAACCTATAACTGGCATTACAGCTTGAAATATTCCAAAATACAATCCTATAATTGCAGCCTTTTTCCAGTTCATTTTTTTCATTGCTAATCCTTTACAAACAGAAACTGCGAATGCATCCATTGCAAGTCCTATACTAATTAATAAAATTTCTATTGCTCCCATATTATTTTTCTTTCCTCCTAAGTTAATATTATATATTCTTGCATAATACAAACTATTACTGCCCATTAATAATAGGCAGTAATAAAGTCTAATCATATAAATCGTATACTATTTCATTCATTCGTTGTATATTTGTTCTTCTCTTTTGAATTCTCATCTTTGAAATGTTAAATTCTTGCCAGCTTAATGTTTTTTCATTTTTCTTTATATTTATTAAGATATTCTCAATTGCAGTTTCTTCTTTTAAATCTATATTATGGTCTTGTAGTTTATCCTCCAATATAATATAACTATCTTCACTTGCAATATTTGATAAGTAATTATAGTCAATTGATCTAATACTCTCTCTTGTAAGATTTCTGCTTACAATTATGTTTTCAATATTCATAAGGTTTGCCACACAATAAGCTCCAATGCAAATACCAAAGCACCACTTCATAAAATCAAACTTATCATCAAGAATATATTTTACGATTGGAATAAATGCAATTATTTCGGTAATTAGTATGATATAAACGAACATTCTTAAATATGTTAAACCATATTCCATCTCATACATATGCATTCTGTACATTGACGATATTGCAATTATGATAGTAAACACTACTAACATAAGATTTAGTATTTTTATGTTCTTTTCTTTTTTAGCATTATATCTATTTGATATTAATATTACTGCCAAATTTATAAAAGATACAAACATCAATTGAAAGAATCCGCTTCTTGCATAATTTGCGTAATCAAATGAATTTTGAATATTTATTTTAGCAAATAATGACTGTATTTGTATAAAACAGAATATCAAGTATACAATATTTAATGTTGCTAAAAGCATTTTAATTGTAAAAGTATCTTTTACTTCTACTTCTCGTCTATATTCATCTTCTTCAAATTCATCTTGAACTTTCAGAATAAAGCTTAAGAATAAGAAGTATACCATTACCATAATTACTATTCTCAAAATTAGATTAAATATATTTGCTGTATTAATATGCGTAAATATACGCCCTATGCCAGAAAATAGATTTGCAAATATTGAATCGGCTGATGATAACAATATTAATACAATTCCAACTACAACACAAACAATTAATACTGACTTAGCAATTTTCTTAAAATTTACAGTTTTCTTTTTTACAGATAAATGTTCATTTACAACTTCTTTACTTAATTTCAATCCATCTTTCCATTCTCCCACAGTATCAGTAAATAGCAATCCTGTCTTATATAAGTAATTAGTTAAAGTACCTTTTTGATTAGTTAAAATTACATACATGATAAAATTTAAAGCAAATATTACAAATATATTTGCAACATAAAAAGTTCTATTAGAAAATATAAAATATGTACTACTTAGCAATACTATTGGAACCATAAGCCATAAACCAGCCTTGTTCTGTATCTTTTCTTTTTTGTTAAGTACAAATAAAATAATTCCATTACATACCACTTCAAATATTAACATCGAAATTCCAATTTGCTTACCATAAAATAATATTGACTGTGTAAGCGATAATATTAAACTTCCTATAATCTCCATTTATTTTTCAGCTCCTTTTTCATAATCCAATACATCTCCCGGCTTGCAATCCAATACCTCACAAATCTTTTCTAATGTTGAAAATCTTATTGCTTTGGCTTTATTAGTTTTTAATATAGATAAATTCGCAGGTGTTATTCCAACTTTTTCTGCTAGTTCACCGGAGGACATTTTTCTTTTTGCAAGCATTACGTCTACATTAACAATAATTGGCATCTTTCTTCCCTCCATTATATAGTAAAATCATTTTCTTCTTTATACTCAATTGCCTTCTTATATATTTCATTAAGTATTTTTATTCCAATTCCAGCAACACAAAAAATTATTGCTAAAATTATCAGAGAAAACAGTATATAATATACAAATTCTTGAAAATATTTTGTTATTGTTGCAATAGCAAATATTGCTGTAATAAAATATATAGTACTTATCACAAAACAATATATACTTATAGTACTCAGTCTTTTTACATTATTTTCACAAAATAATTCACTATCCTTCAAATGTTGAAATATTTTTATAAATTGATAAATAATAAAAAGTGCAATAATTCCAGTAGTTATAATCATTATAAATAGAATAAGACTTGCCACACTTTTTTCTACATTTTCCATGCCTATTAGCTCGATAATAACTTTTACAATTGTTTCGATTACTAGTAAGTCAACAATACTGATTATAGTAAATAAAACCTTTAATCCAACTATAACTTTAGATGATAAACTTTTTTCTCCTAAAATCTTCATATTAACATTTTCCTTTCATTTATATGAGTCACTCATTTTTCTTGTTCGGCATCAGTATATATCATATATTTTTGTTTGTCAATATTTTTTTATCGTTTTTCGATAATTTTAAATCTTTTAAATAGCACATACCAAATTTATATGTGCTACCTTTATATTTTAATCTATTAAATTATTTTTCATACAATATGGTATTACCTCATTTTTTAGTGTGTTTGATAAAATATCTGTACCATCATTTGATGAGTACCACTTAAATCTTTCAATTTCCTCTGATGTAGTAAACTCTCCGTCTAATTCGCCATTATATTTAAACACATAAAAATGAATAGGAGTTTTTCCATCACTAGTAGCAATTTCATCAAATTCCATTATTAATTCAAATAATTTTTCATCGAATACAGCCTTGTTTCCAAGTTCCTCATGGCACTCTCTAATAGCCGCTTCTAATGGGCTCTCCCCTTCTTCTACCTTTCCTCCCACCATTTGATAGGTAGGTCTTTTCCTTGGTTTATCTATTAGCAATTTTCTATTATTAAAAAACATAGTTCCTACTACTTTAAGCATAATTTTTATTCCTCCTAAAATTCATAATCTATTGCTTGTCTATCAATTCTTATTTGCTTACATAAAGCTGAAACTTTTACATGTTCAGGATTATTTTTATATTTTTCTAAATCTTCCATAGTTTCAAATTCAGAAATCAGGATTGCATCATAATCATTTTTAGGATTTATATTTATTCCAGTCTCCATATATTTTATCTCTGGAATTATGTTTTTCAAACTATTTAATCCTTCTAAAAATTTCTTCATGTTCTCCTTTTCACCGTCTTTAAATTTCCACATTACAATATGTTTTATCATTTAATATTCCTCCTTTTACTATACCTTTATTGTTTTAGTCTTTATCAAATCTGTATAATATAAAATTTCTTTATTTAATTTTTTTGCATATTCTATTTCCAAATTTGTGCTATATCCAATATAATCATCTACATTTATCACTAATATAACATCAGATAATTCTATTTTCTTAAAGTGCTCTTCTTTTAACATTTCTAATTGTTCTTTTGTTCTTTCCGGATTTTCAGAAGTCGGATATATCGGTGTAAGAACACAATTGCCTAACAACGCCATTTTTTCAGCAGTGCGCATCATACATTCTTGAAATCTCAAACTTCCACATAATGTTATAATCTTCATAATATAAACTCCTATATAAATTATCAATTTTAATTTATACCACAAAATCTCTCTTTTATCAACACGTAAAAAGAACTACACAGTTTAATGTAGTCCTTCATTTATTATTTTATTATGCTTTCCAATAGATTTACTAATTCTTCCTCTGTTATTCCATTTGTTTCTATGTCGAAATTTATTTCTTTACATTTAAACGTTGCCACATACATCTTTTCATATTGAGATATAATAACATCTACATCACCAATTTTTGATATTTTTTTACTGTCATCTAAGAAATAATCTCTTATTGGTTCTCCTACTTCCGAAAAAGCTACTTTAATAGTATTTTCATAGTCCTTACTATAATTAAATACGTAATCATGCAATAAACTATATTCAGCAGTATCATAATTTTCTCTTGTATAAATTTCATAACTATTTTCTAATTTATATTCACTTGGCAATGCAATATTATTAATAAATTCACATTTTTCTGGCAAGCTACTTATTTCAACGGTCTGTACATCTGCATCTAATTTTGCCATTGAGGCACCTTGCATCGGATTAATTTCTAACATTACATTCATATTTTGACTACTAACCATTATTTCATTTTCAGCTTTCGTCACGTTATTATTCGACTTCTTCTGTACAGCCAATATTCCAACACCTAATATAAATACCGCACAAGCCGATGATAAGCCATAGATAATTTTTTTATTTCTAATAATCTTAATATAAAATTCTTTTTTGTTTTTCTCTTTTGGTGTCTCATGCTCTTCATCTAGATATTTTTCATCAATATCGCCAAAAGCTCTTAATAAATCTTTTGAATTCATACCATTTCACCTCTCTCCTCCAAATATTTTCTTAAGGCATTTCTCATTCTTAATAATTCCATTTTCGTTTTACTTTCTTTTTGACTATGTTTTGTTGCTATATCTTTAATCGAACTCATATACCAGTATCTCTCGAGAAATATCACTCTTTTTTCCTTTGACAGATTTTCTAAAAACATATTAAGCTCTTTCACAAGTTCATTGTGTTCAATTTCTTTCTCCATACTATACGTTGGTATGCAATCTTCTAATTCTTCATAAACTAAATCCATTGAATTATTTCTTTTTTGTGCAGTTTTACTATCATATTTATCAAGAGCCAAATTCCTTGTAATTTTTGCTAGGAAAGCCTTAAAAATATTAGGTCTATTAGGTGGAAGCGCATTCCACGCATGCAAATATGTATCATTAACGCATTCTTCCGAATCTTCAACACTTGCTAATATGTTATAAGCTATCTTACTACAATATTTTCCATATTTCTTATCTGTTTCTAGTATTGCCACTTCATCACGTTTCCAGTAAAGTTCAATTATTTCGTTGTCTTCCATTTTATCTCCTTCATCTATACTGACGTAAAATTTTTCATTTAGTCACATATGAAATATTTAGTATAAAAAAGACTAACTTATAAAAGCTAATCTTATCAATAAATCGTCTGAATTACTACCACTTTCATTTACAGCATCCTCTAATTCCTTGGCAAGTTCGTTTTATTCTTTCAAATAAAGTATTATTTATTCAATCTGAATAATATCATCGTTCTACACCAGTACAATAATCTTTTCTTATTTTTCAAATTTGTCATTTTTTGTTGAATTTCGTCTTTTTATATTTTCTCATACTGTTAGTCTTGTATAATCAAATCTCTTTTTAATTTATTTTCACTAACAATTCCAAGTCCTATAAATTTATTGTCTAAGTATATTCTACATGTTTCATCTGTTAAATTGTTTTTCTGTGTTTCTTCTTTAACATTTCTTCGTGTCACATCAAATTCTGTTATTTTACAATTTTCTATATCTAGCTTTACTCCATTTACATATTTGCTATAATCTTGTGTATTTAGGTCTATTCTATTATTATGTTTAAATATTTCTTCTATAGAAATTATGCAAGAGTAGTCTTTATTTTCTATTTTTTCTTTTAATTCTTCTACAGTAATTGCATTTTCTATTTTAAAATCTCCAACCACAGTTCTTTTTAACTCTTTCATTAAGCCAACTGTTCCAAGCTTTTCTGCTATATCCTCGCATAAACTCCTTATGTAAGTTCCTTTTGAACATTGCACTCTAAAGCTTATTTGTTTTTCTGTTTTATTTATGTTTAGAAGCTCAATATCATATATTTCTATTTGTCTTGGCTCTAATTTTACCTCTTGTCCTTTTCTTGCATATTCATATAGCTTTTTCCCATTTATTTTTATTGCAGAATAAATTGGTGGAGTTTGTTCTTGTTTTCCAATAAATGTTTTAAAAATTTCTTTTACATATTGCTCTTCTAGGCTTTTAGCTGGGACTTCTTTTTCTTCTATTACTTCTCCCTCTACATCTGCTGTCGAAGTTTTTTTGCCTAATTCTAATACAACTTCATATTCTTTATCATGGTTTATTAAATATTTAGAAATTTTAGTTGCTTCTCCAATTAAAAGTGGTAATACACCTGTTGCATTAGGGTCTAATGTACCAGTATGTCCTACTTTAGAATTTGTTAGTTTTTTTACTTTATAAACCACATCATGCGATGTACAGCCTTTTTCTTTATTTATTAAAATTATTCCGTTCAATTTAATGCTCCTTTCACCCAAAAAGGGGCGTCCCTATTTGGCGAAAGGGCGTCCCTATTGGGCGACAAAATTTATTTTAGGCAGCTTCTTATTCTGTTTATCATCTGGTTTTTTACTTGTTCTATGGTTCCTGGTAAATTGCTACAACCTGCTGCACGTAAATGTCCGCCACCACTAAACATCATTGCAACTTCTGCTGCATTTATATAGTTTTTAGAACGTATTGATGCTTTTATTCCTTTGCTTGTTTCTCTTAAGAATAGTGAAACTTCAACGCCTTCAACATCTCTACCATTCTCTACAATTCCATCGTAGTCTCCGTTTTCGGCTCCAACTTTTTCTTCGTCTGCCTTTGTTATGTATGTGTAGGCTATTTTGCCCTTTTCTAAAAACTCAAGTCTTTCAAGTGCAATTCTGTGTAATTCAAATTTAGCTCTTGTCTTGCTTGAATATACCTTATCATATATTTGTGATACTTTTACACCTTTTTCGCATAGCTCTGCAACAAATCTAAAAGTTTCTGCTGTAACTGTTGAATATCTAAATCCACCTGTATCTGTGATTATTCCTGCTAAGATGCAAGTTCCAATTTCTTTAGTAACTTCTATTCCAAAGTAACTAAATGCGACTAATAATAGTTGGGCACATGCTGGTGAATCTTGGCTTATGAAGTTGTAATCTGCATACATTGTGTTACTACTGTGGTGGTCTATTGCAACCTTTACTTTTGCATTATCAAAATATTTTGCAAATCCATTTAATAACTTGATGCTTGCACAATCTAAAGCTATTGCTAAATCGTATTCTTGTATGTCAGATTCTTTCTTTATTTTTTCTACTCCTGGCAAAAAGCTGAATGCACTTGGATACTCTGGTATTATTACGTCTGCTTCTTTGTTTAATTGCTCCAATGCCAATTTCATAGCAAGTGCACTTCCAATGGCGTCACCATCTTGATTTTCATGTACTACTATTGCAATGGTATTTGCTTTTTTTATTTCTTCTAAAATATTATCTAAAGTCATTATTGTTCCTTCCTATATAGACTTTTAGGGACCGCATAATAAAAGTTGTGCTGTCCCTAAAAATATTATTTTTTCTCTTTTATTGCCTTATCTTGTTCACTAATTTGCTTTAAAATGTTATCAATTCTTTCTCCATGTTCTATTGAATCATCATATTCAAATACAAGCTCTGGAGTAATTCTTAAATTTACCATTCTAGCAACTTGTGATCTCATAAAGCCTGCAGAGTCTTTTAACCCTTGCATAGTTTTTTCTACACTCTTTGAATTTAACATACTTACATATACTTTCGCATATTTTAAGTCTGGTGTTACCTTTACTCTTGTAACACTTATCATTCCTGTAACATCAGGATTTTTCAATTCATAAGTTATTATTTGGCTTAAGGCTTTCATTAATTCTTCATTAACTCTGCCAAGTCTAGCTTCATTTTTACTCATTTTCTCTAAAATTCCTTTCCTACGTTTTGGAAACAAATACATTTTTACTTTATTGGGAAATAATTTACATTTTAGAAAATTTGTCTGGAGTGCGCCTAGAGGGGTCGAATGAGCCCCGACCAAGCACGACATGGCAAATTTTCTAAAATAAATTATTTTCTGGAAAGCAATTATTTATTATTCATTCCATGTTCTTGAGAAATTTGTTGTACTTTTGATTTTTTAGTTCTTTTTATTTCTTCCATTACGAATACTTCTATAATGTCGCCTTCTTTAATATCGTTGTAATTCTCAATTTGAAGACCACATTCGAACCCTTTAGCAACTTCTTTAACGTCATCTTTAAACCTCTTTAATGATGCAAGTTTGCCTTCGTGTATTACAACATCTTCTCTTATTACTCTTACTCCTGCATTTCTTTCAACTTTTCCGTCTTTTACATATCCACCAGCAATTGTTCCAACATTTGAAACCTTGAATGTTTGTCTTACTTCTACATTTCCGATTACTTTTTCTTCGTAAACTGGGTCTAGTAAACCATTCATTGCAGCTTCAACATCTTCTAATGCTTGATAAATTACAGAATATAACTTGATTTCTACTCCTTGTTTTTCTGCAACTTCTTTTGCTGTTGCGTTTGGTCTTACATTAAATCCTATTATTATAGCCTTTGCAGCTTTTGCTAGGTTAACATCAGATTCATTTATAGCTCCTGCATTTGAGTGTATTACTTTTACTGCAACTTCGTTATCAGATAATTTTTCAAGAGATTGCTTTAATGCTTCTGCTGTACCTTGAACATCTGCTTTTACAATTATATTTAATTGTTTTAAGTTTTCGTGTTCCATTTGCTCGAATAGATTGCTTAATGTTACTTTGTTGTATGCATTCATAGCATCTTCTCTTGCTTTTCTTTCTCTTCTTTCTATTAAGTGTTTAGCCATTTTTTCATCTTTAACTTCATAGAAAGTTTCTCCTGCTTCTGGTACTTTTGTAAGTCCCATAATTTCTACTGGTGTAGAAGGACCTGCACATTTAACACGTTTTCCTTTATCGTCTTTCATTGCCCTAATTCTACCAATTGATGTTCCAACAACTACTGTATCTCCAACGTCTAAGCTTCCTCTTTGTACTAATACAGATGCGATAGGACCTTTTGCTTTATCTAGTCTTGCTTCTATTACAACACCTTTAGCTTGCTTATTTGGATTTACTTTTAAATCTTGCATGTCTGAAACTAATAATACCATTTCTAGTAATTGGTCTATGTTGATATGTTGTTTTGCAGAAATTTCTACAAATACTGTATCTCCACCCCATTCTTCTGGAACTAATTCATATTTCATTAATTCTTGTTTTACCTTTTCTGGGTTAGCTCCTGGTACATCAATTTTGTTTATTGCAACTATTATTGGAATTCCGGCTGCTTTAGCATGGTTTATAGCTTCAACAGTTTGTGGCATTACACCATCATCTGCTGCAACAACAAGTATTGCAACATCTGTAATTTGAGCGCCTCTAGCACGCATACTTGTAAATGCCTCGTGTCCTGGTGTATCTAAAAATGTAATTTCTCTTCCATTTATTGATACCTTATATGCACCAATATGTTGTGTAATTCCTCCGGCTTCGCCTTCTATTACATTTGTTTTTCTAATTGCATCTAGAAGTGATGTTTTACCATGGTCAACGTGTCCCATAACAACAACTACTGGAGCTCTTTGAACTAAGTCTTCTGCCTTATCTTCTGACTCGTCAAATAGTATATCTTCTTCTTTAACTTCTTCCTTCTTGTTTGCTGTTACACCAAATTCTTCTGCTACTAAGAATGCTGTATCGAAATCTAGCTCTTGGTTTATAGTTGCCATTATTCCTAATCCCATAAGCTTTGTTATTACTTCACCACTTGTTTTCTTTAACTCTGCTGCTAGGTCTTTAACACTTATGCTCTCTGGAATTGTTATTTCTGTTAGCTTAAATATTTTTTGCTTATTTCTTTCCTCAGTATTTTTCTGATTTTTACGTTTACCCTTCTTACCACGTTCTGTTGATAAATCGTAGTAATCAAGCATTCCACCTTCTTGGTCTCCAAACATGTTAGAAAGCTTATCTACTTGTTTTAAATTCTTTAACTTGCCCTCATCATATTCTTCTTCACCATTGAATCTTCTAGACTTATTCTTATTTTGCTTATTTTCATCATATTTATTGCTCTTAGCCTTGAAACTTGCCTTTGTAGAATAATCTCTTTGGCTTTCTTTTTCAACAATTTCAGTCTCTAATATATCGTTAATTTTCTTGTCTAATCTCTTCTCATCTAATGGTCTCCTGTTGAAACCACCATTGTTGTTCCTGTTAAAGCCATTATTATCACGATTATTATTTCTGTTAAAGCCATTGTTGTCACGGTTATTTCTGTTAAATCCGTTATTATCACGGTTATTTTTATTATAACCATTATTGCCATTATTAAATCTATTATTTTGGCCATTTTGATTATTTTGTCTGTAACCATCTCTTGATTGATTATTATTTTGGAATCTATCATTTCTATTGAAGTTATTGTTTCTTTGGAATTGGTTTCTGTTATTGCTAAAGTCTCTGTTACCATTATTATTTCCAAATTCTCTATTTCCATTATTGAAGTTATTTCTTCTTTGGAAAGAATCGTTTCTTGAATACTCTCCTCTGTTGTCGTTTCTAGAATTTTCGCCTCTATAATTGTCATTTCTGTCATGAGATTCTGTTCTATCATTCTTTACAACTTCAGTTTTAGAACTTTCTGCTTTTACAGCTTCTTGCTTTACTTCTGCTTTAACTTCTGGCTTTGGAGCTTCTGTTTTTACAGTTTCAGCCTTTACTGTTTCTGCCTTTGTAGTTTCGGCTTTTTCTACTTTTGCAGTTTCTGTTTTTACTTCAGTTGTAGTAGCTTTAGCAGTACTCTCTTCCTTCTTAACTTCTTCTTTCTTTGCAGTTTCGGCTTTTACATCTGCCTTTGGCTTTTCTTCTTTTTTACCAAGTCCAAATAATTCATTTACTGTAAGAGGTTTATTAGGTTTATTTCTGTAAACAATGTTATAATCGTTGTTATTTCTTCTTTTTACAAAACCTACATCTTTTCTTTCTTCAGCTTTCTTATTGTCTTTCTTAGAATCCTCTTCATCATTTAATATAACTTCTCTTCTAATAATTACTGGAGTATCTTTTTTGTTATCTTTCTTTGTTTCTTTTTTTGTTTCTTTCTTATTTTCCACTTTATTTTCCTTTTTCACATTATTTTTATTATTTTTTGAATATGCATTTCTAATTTCTGTTGCCTGTTCATCTGTCACATTACTTAAATGGCTTGTTACATCTATGCCTAGCGACTTTGCTTTTTCAAGTACATCTTTGCTTGACATTCCTATTTCTTTTGCTAGTTCGTGAATTTTTATTTTACCCAATAATTCCACCCCCTATATTTATTCTTGTGCTTAATTCCTTTTTATTTTCTCTATTTATCAATAATTACACCTCTTAAGCTTTCATAAATTTCGTTGTTTATTTCTGTTTCAAAGCTTCTGCTCAATCTCTTTGACTTTATGGCCTTTTCCAAACATTCTACATTATTACATATATATGCACCTCGTCCTTCAGCCTTTCCTGTTTTGTCTACGAATATTTTGCCGTCACTCTGTTTTACAATTCTTATCAATTCATTTTTAGGTTTTGCTTCATTGCAACCTAAGCAAGTTCTTTGTGGTATTTTTTTCAAGTATCACACTTCCTTTTATTCTTCGTCTTTATTTTCTTCTGATGTTTCAACGTTTTCTACTTCGTTTGCCTCTTCTACATTTGTTTCATCAACGTTTTCTGCATCTGCAGTTTCTTCTTTTTCTTCACCATTTGCTTGTAGCTCTTGTATCATTTCTCTAAATTGAGATTCACTCTTTATGTCTATTTTCCAGTTTGTTAATTTAGCTGCAAGTCTTGCATTTTGTCCTGCTTTACCAATAGCTAATGATAATTGATCATCTGGAACTATTACTTGGGCAAATCTTTCTTCATCTTTAATATCAACAGCCATAACTTTTGCTGGAAGTAAAGCTTCTGCAATATATGTAGATGGATCTTCATTCCATTCTATTACATCTATTTTTTCTCCGCTTAATTCATTTATTATATTTTGAATACGAATTCCTTTTTGTCCAACACAAGAACCAACTGGGTCTATGTTTTCATTTGGAGAATATACTGCAACTTTACATCTCTTTCCTGGGTCTCTTGAAATACTCTTAATTTCGATTAAACCTTCATAAATTTCTGGAATTTCAAGCTCGAATAATTTTCTTAAGAAATCATTATTTGCTCTTGAAACTATTATTTGTGTTGAGCCTTTTGCACCTTTTTCAACATTTGCAACACATGCTCTTAATTTTTGATTTACATAGTAATGTTCTGTTGGTATTTGCTCTTTAATTGGCATTATACCTTCAATTTTTCCTAAATCTAATACAACAATGTTCTTATCAACTTTTTGTACTATACCAGAAACTATTTCGCCTTTTTTCTCGTTGAATTCGCTAAATATTACTTCTCTTGAAGCTTCTCTTATTCTTTGTACTATAACTTGCTTTGCTGTTTGAGCTGCAATTCTACCAAAATTCTTTGGCATTAATTCTTTTTCAACAACATCTCCCTCATTATATCTTGGGTCAATTTTCTTAGCATCTTCTACTGAAATTTGTGTGTCCCAATCTTCAACTTCGTTTACTACATTAAGTTCTTCATAAACGTGTGTCTCCCCTGTTTCACGGTTTAGAGTAATTTTTACATTGTCTGACGTAACATCAAAATTTCTCTTATATGCTGTAACTAAAGCTGTTTCTATAGATTCTATAACATAGTCTTTTTTTATTCCTCTTTCTTTTTCAAGTTCATCTAGTGCCATTATTAATTCTGTACTATCAATTCCTTTGTTTTCTACCTTTTTTACATTCTTCTTCATTTTCCAATCATTCCTTTCAATTATATTATTCCCATTTAAAAGCTCTTTTCATCGAGCTTATGTTACTTCTTTCTATTGTGATTTCTTCTTCATCTATGATTAATGTAATTGTCTTTTCGTCAAATTGTTTAAGATTTCCCTCAAGTTCTTTTTGCTTATTTAATGGTTTAAACAATTTCACATCTATATCTTTCCCAATATGTTCTTGCAACTGCGAATCTTTTCTGATATGTCTTTCTACTCCAGAAGACGAAATTTCAAGAAAATACTGGTCTTTTATATAGTCCGCTTCATCTAGCATATCTGTAATTGCATTGTTTACCTTTTCGCAATCATCTAAACTAATTCCAGTATCATTATCTATAAATATTCTTAAATAATTGTCTTTGCCTTCTTTTACGTACATAACATCGTACACTCTGTAACCAAGTTCATTTATTGGTTTTGTAACGAGTTCTTCTACTTTTTCTTCTATTTTAGACAAGATATACCTCCCTATATTCATATTAAATATTCTCTTATAACATTGTAGAAGAGTGGAATTTGTTTCCACTCTTCTGCCGTACTTCTTATGTCAATATTATTATACCCTTTTTATGGAAAAAATGCAAGGGTTTTCGGAAATTTTCTTAGAAATTCATAGTTTTTTATAATTTAATATGTATTACTTGTTTGTAGCTTGCATTTTATACTATTACATTCTTATACCATCTATACAATTTTCATATATAAATTTGCTTATTTTCGTCATATCATTTGTATTATAAAATTCTGTTAGCAGTTTATTAAATTCTTCCAATTTATTATCTGGTACCTTAATAATTCCTGCTCCATTTGATATCATTATTTTATTAGCAGCAATAGTACTGGTTCTTTTATTTCCGTCCCAAAACAACTGGCTTCTCATTCCATATAACATATATGTAATTGCACGCTCGGTTGCATTTTCTATTTTTAAAATATCATTAACTTCTTTCGCCACTTTATTTTTATCTGGAACTTCTGGAATATATTCTGTTCCTGTTATTTCTACTCTTCCAGTTCTTAGTTTTCCCCATTCAAGACTCTCATTTCTTGCAACATACTCATTTATTTTGCATATAAATTCCGTATTAAATTCTTCATCAATGTTAGCAATTACAAATTTCCATGCATCTCTTAAGTTAAGAACACATTGAATTTCATCAATCTTTAAATTTGGAACATTTACACCATCAAGAATTGTTTTAGTCTGAGGAAAAGTTATATTTATTCCCTCCATTCTTGCATTTGCATATATGTTATCAACCAAATTTCTTTTTGCAAGAAATATATTTTGCTCTAATGTCATATTATATTTATTTTCCATAAATTAACCTCTTTCTTTATTTCAAAAACATGATAACATACTTTTTGCAAAAAATAAAGGTTAAAACTTCATTTATCAAAATTTTGATTGCAATATTTCTTACACTCCTTTTCTAACACTTCAAAATTGCATATATTAAATCTATTCCTTGTATTTTCATTTTTTCCAAGCATATATACTTCATTTGCTAATTTTTCTATCTTCTCTCTATGTACATTACAATATTTCAATTCTTTTCTTAATAAAATTTGATATTTTATATCTTCATACTCAAACTTTTTTATATTTAAGCATTCAGAAGGGCACGGAAACATAAATGAAAGTCTTAAAGATGATATTGGTTTTTGTTCTTTAGTAAACTTGTCATTATCATAAATTAGAAAAGCTGTACGTCGTTTTTTATTATATGATGATACTGGTGCAAAATAATTAAAATTATTTATTGAAAATATGACTCCGCAAAAAAATTTTTGATGTGTTTCATAATCTATTCTTGGAACTTTTTCGTCTCCATGTTCTCTCAAATATTTTACATAAATGTTATCGACCTCATAAAAGCTTAACTTGTTCAATAAAATTCCTCCTTAACGAAAAAAATAGGAGCTAAACTTTCATTTAACCCCTATCTATTATAGAATGCTATTTATTTTGAGTTAGCAATAACTCGAATATATTGTTCACATTTTTTATGAGCTGTGAAATGCTCGAATATATAGTTCGCCATTTTTTATGAGTTGCGAAACACTCGAATTAATAAATAGCTATCCCCTATTAGTATACTCATATTATATAATTTTAGTTCAACTATTGTCAATATATAATTTGTATTTTTTCCCATTTTCGTGCGCATTTTTCGACTTTATTCATACTCTATTATTACAACTCTATTCTTTCTTCTCTCACTCTATTTACTAATGCCTTTAATTTTTTGTTTTCTTCTTTTTCTAGTTTTGGATCATTCATTTCTATTTTTAGTGCAAGTTCTTGTACCAGTTTTAGTATTTTAACATCTTCAAATATATTTGCTATTCTGAATTCTGGTAGTCCATGTTGTTTTGTTCCGAAGAATTCTCCAGAACCTCTTAGTTCTAAGTCTTTTTCTGCTATTTTAAAGCCATCTTCTGTTGTTGTCATTGTTTTCATTCTTTCTCTCACTATTGCAGAATTACTGTTATATTTTAGTATACAATATGACTTAAATTCTCCTCTTCCAACTCTTCCTCTTAATTGGTGTAACTGGGCTAGGCCAAATCTTTCAGCATTTTCTATTACCATTATGTTTGCATTTGGTACATCCACCCCAACTTCAATTACAGTTGTAGAAATTAGTATGCTTATTTTATTTTCTTTGAAGTCTTGCATTACTTGTTCTTTAACTTTTGGTTTCATTTTTCCATGTAATATTTCTACATTATAATCCTTAAACACTTCGTTCTTATAATTTTCTGCTAGTTTTTCTACAGATTTTACATCCATCATTTCTTCGTTTTCATCTACAAATGGACATACTATGTATGCTTGTCTACCTTCGTCCACATTTTTCTTTATAAACTGAATTATTCGATCTGTCATATTTTCTTTTACTGCTATTGTATCAATCTTCTTCCTGTTCGGTGGCAGTTCGTCTATTATTGAAATATCCAAATCTCCATATACTATTATGGCTAGAGTTCTTGGGATAGGAGTTGCAGTCATTACCAGTACATCTGGATTTTTTCCTTTACCAGCAATTACACTTCTTTGTTTTACGCCAAATCTGTGTTGCTCATCTGTTACTACTAGTCCTACATTTTTAAACTCTATATTTTCTTGTAAAAGAGCATGAGTTCCAATTAATATGTCTATTTCACCATTTTTTAATTTTTCTAGGAGTATGCCTTTCTGTTTTTTTGTTAGACTGCTTACTAGTAACCCACAACGTATTCCAAATGGCTCTAATATTTTATTAAAATTATTTATGTGCTGTGTTGCAAGTATTGTTGTTGGAGCCATTACTGCAACTTGATATCCACTCTTCACAGCCTTATATGCTGCAATCATTGCAACTACGGTCTTACCAGAACCAACGTCTCCCTGTAAAAGCCTATTCATCGGCTTTTCCGATTCCATGTCATTGTCTATTTCTTCAAGAACTCTTAGTTGAGCTTTTGTTAGTTTGAATGGTAATGTGTTTATTACATCTGACATATGTACATCTTTGCTGTATTTTATGCCTCTTATTTCATTATCATATTGTTCCTTCAAGCTTAATAAAGCAAGTTGAAATGTTAGCAATTCTTCGAATACTAACCTATTTCTTGCTCTCGCCAAATTTTCCATTTTGCTTGGAAAGTGAATTTCTCTTACTGCTTGATCTAGTTCCATTAAATGATAATCTTTAGTTATATATTCTGGTAATGTTTCTTGTAATTTTGCATTTACCATCGAAAGTGCATTTTCAACAGCTTGTCTTATTGCTGAGTCTGACAATCCTTTTGTAGTAGAATAAACAGGCACAATTTTACCTGTATTCTTGCTTTTTCCTTCCTCATCAAAAACAGGTGACGCCATTTCTATTTGCCCCAGTTTTTTAGTAACTTTTCCAAAAAATCTATATTTTTCGTGTGCATGAATTACATTTCTCATATAATCCTGATTAAACCACGTAATTAAACATCTACCAGTATCGTCCTGCACCATAACTTTTGAAACAGACATGTTTCTTCTTAATTTAAAAACGGTTGCAGCAGTTACAGTCACAGCCTCAATAAGAGCATCTTCTCCATCTTGAAGCTCCTCTATCTTTTTTATTTTTGTTCTATCCTCATACGTTCTCGGATAATAATTAATCAAATCTTCAACAGTATTTACACCAAGTAGGCTTAATAACTTTGCCCTACTCGGTCCAACACCCTTAATATATTGAACACTCTGTTTTAAATCAATCATAAGTACTTCCATTTCTTGCTTTGCAAATTCATTTTTAATTTATAACAAAAATTTTTTCATAGCTATAATGATAAAAACTTCATTGAACCAATAATAGCACAAACAAGTGTTTTTGTCTAGTATTATTTTTAAAAATATTGCAAGAAAATACCATTTTAATCTCTTATTTTTTTATTGACATAGACTTTTATTGTGTTTATAATAAATTTAAGAAATGAACATAGAGGTAATAACATAAGATGCAAACTTTAAAAGTTAGAGAAAAAAAAGTTAGTGTACATACATATAACTATGATAATATAATTGAATTTTTAAATATAACAAAAGATATTTTAGAAAATCCTACAGTAAAACAGATGAAAAATTTTAGGCAACACTACGATTGTTCTTGCTATAAACATTGTTTAGAGGTTGCCTATTGGTCATATTTATTTTGCAAAAAATATGGCTGGGATTATGTTTCTGCAGCTAGAGGTGCAATGCTACACGATTTATTTTTGTATGACTGGAGAGGTTCTAAAAAGAAACTGCATTTAAAACATTTTCATGCTTTTCTTCACCCTCAAATTGCTTTATATAATGCAGAAAAACTATTTAATTTAAATGATAAAGAAAAAGACATAATCGTAAAGCATATGTGGCCTGTAACTTTGTTAAGTTTTCCTAAGTATAAAGAGAGTTTTTTGATTACTATTTTCGATAAACGCAGTGCCTTAAAATCTTTTTTCGAGTACAACAAAAAACAATTTTCAAACACAAAGTTTTATAGATATGCATACATATTTTTTACTGGTTTATTGTTTAGAATATTTTAGCACTATCATCTTTTATAGAGTAATGTAATCAAATTCAAATTTTAAAAATTAATGTAAAAGTGACTTTTAAAGAATCATTTAGAATCTCTGGTTAAGCACACCATACCGCAATTTTTAATAATTGGGATTTGATTTTTTAAAATAAGTTAATAATCTGCATTGCTTCTTTATCTCTTATATGGTCTAGAATATATTTGCAATTTTCTAATTCTGCAATTGCTTCTGTATATTCTTCTAATTGAATATATCTTTTAAATTTTACCATAGACACATTTGCTTTTTCTAATTCTTCGTGCTCTATGTAAAGTGCAGTCTTATTATTTATAGTTTTCCAGTCTTCTTCCATAGTTTTTATTTTTTCTTTTAGTTTTTCTTGTTTACTAGTTTTATTGTCATTTTCTTTTCCCTCTTTGCTAGTATTTTCAGCAATATCTTGTTCTTTTTCCATTATATATATATCTTCACTAATTTCTTTTATTTGTTCCAATTGTTCATTTATTTTTGCAAAGTTTATTTTTGTATAATTATGTGTTATTGTGTCTAATATGGTTATTGCTATAACTATTATAATTACTATAATAAGTTCTTTTTTCATATTGATAATTTTCCTTCCCTAAATTCTCTTGATTTTATCGAATTTTTCTAATATTTTTTGCTTATAGCAAGTTTACAAAAAAATTAATCTTTTTCTTTCTTTTGGCAATATACATTTCCTTTTTCATTTATTGTTACAATTAGTGCCTCTTCTGGTATCATTTGAAATTTTTGCGTTTGTTTTTTCAGCCAATCATAATTCTTATCTATTAATTTCAAATTTTCATTCAATATTTTACCATCTATTACAAGATTATATGTCATTCCCTCATAATCTGGCATAATGTTAAAGTCTTCAGGTGTAGTCGTTCTTTTATTAGGTTTTTGTATTACAGAAATATCTCCACTAGTTTCTAGTATTGCAAATTCTACATCTCCAATATTCATAACATTATTGCTTCTTAATTTTTCTTCTAACTCGTTTAAAGTAAAACGTTCTTTTCTCATCTGGTTCTCGTCTATTCTTCCTTTATTTATTAGCACTGTTGGTTTTCCACATATAAATTCTCTTATTTTACTGCTTTTTATGTTCAATACAGATATTACTAGATGCATTACTAGTAAACCTAAAATTGGAATTATTCCATTTGAAATTGGAATTCCAATATCAGTCATTGGAATTGATGCCAAGTCTGCTATCATTATTGATATTGCAAGTTCAAACGGTTGCATCTGCCCTATTTCACGTTTTCCCATTAATCTCATTACAATTAATACAATTATATAAATAATAATCGACCTTATAAAAGTTGCTAACATTAATTTTCCCTCTTACTATATATTTGAATTTTCATTGGATTTATCCATAAACCATTTATTTTATATTTTAAAAATTTGAATTTTTCTATTTTTTAGCTCAAATATATCTGATCATCAATATAGTTTTTACATTATGTTAATTCTATGTATTAATTTGATTGCTATTTCATTTTTATTTTTTGCTATTTTCTTGTATTTATTCATCAGTTTGAATAATTTATTTTTTTCTGTAAATACTAAAAATAAATTCATTTTAGGAGGTTTTATCATGGATAACAATAATATTGATGCAAGAAATTACTCTCGTTCCAATACATTTGCGCAAGTAATTTTAAGGTTTGTAACATCTGCTGTAATACTTGCTATAACTGCATTTTTTACACCAGGATTTACTATAAACAATATTTGGGCTCTAGCACTAGCAGCAGTTGTTTTAACTGTTATAGATTTTTTGCTTGTTAAATTTACCGGACTTCATGCAAGTGCATTTAGAAAAGGCTTTGTAGGGTTTGTCCTTGCAGCCGTTGTATTGTATGCTACACAATTTTTCGTGGCTGGGTATTCTATATCTTGGATAGCAGCAATGATAGGTGCATTAATTTATGGAGTAGTAGACTATTTTATACCAGAACAGCACTAAAATAAGACAAAGGAGTACTATCCTTTGTCTTATTCTATTTATCCTATCCATTGTTTAATTGTTTGAATGATGCACATTAAGTATACCTTAAAATAAAAGCCCACAGTAATAATAATGTAAATTCCGAAGCCTAAATTTACTATTATTTTGTCTAAAATGCCATCTTTTCTTATTAGCTTTTTTATACCCAATGTATATACTAATATTATTACAAGGGTTGCAATAGATAATTCTATTCCAAGTTTCATTTTTGCTGGAATAAATGTTAATTCTATTTCATTTGTTCCTTCCTTTAGGTCTAAACTCATATATGTATTAAATACTCTGCTAATACCTTGAGTTTCTCCGTTATTTACTCCATTCCAACCTGTATCATATGTTATTGGTAAAAATAACTTTTGTCCTGCTTTAGCATTTTCAACTTTGATTTTTATTTTATTATTTTCTATATTTATTTCTTTTGTAATACTTTCATTATAATTTGCAACAAAATTTTCAAATTTTTCTAATGGCAATGTTGCAAATTTCAAATTGCATCTTCCTTTATAACTTATAGTTTCCACTTCAACATCTTGATTTTCAAATTTTCCTAAGTTTATTATTCCATTATTAGAACTTAACGAATACCAAGTATTATTCTGGTTATTTATCCATGGTATTGTGACTGTTTCACCGTTTACTATTATCTTATATATTAAGTTTTCTCCCTCATTTCCATACAAATATAAGTATGATTTTTCGTTTACTCTCATTGTATATCTATATATTACTTTATTCTCATCATCTTCTGTTTTTTCTTTTTGTGTTGATACCTTCTCTAGCATATCTTCATTTTCCGAGAAAAGTTCTTTATATAAATAATTTTGTGTTTCAAAAACATCAAATTTTTCTGGAATAGTACTTATATCTTTATTGTTTTCATATACAATTCCATAAGGAAGCATTTCTTTATATTCATATAAGTTTATACCATTTTTTGCAGTACCATTTTTTTGATAAATTTCACTATCTAATTCATTCTTGCTAAGGCTATATTTAATTCCCAGTATTTCGTCAGAAACCAGCGTACCTCCACAGTCACCTAATTTTGTATTATTTCTGGTATAACCTAATTGAGAATGAGTTAATACTTGCTCTTTAGAAATTATATGTAAAAATGTTGAAATTGATGGCCAATCTAATACTAATGGATAATTTTCTGTCATACTCTGGTCTAAATCTTTATATCTATACAATGTTGTCTTATTTGAATTAAACGCCTGTATTAGTTCATTTGCAACTGTTATCGAACTATCTGAATGCTCTGGTCCTCCTCTTCTTTCTTCTGGCACACCAATATATGCAAGCCCCTGAATTATTATTTGAAAAATAACTATAACAGATATTATTGAATTTCTAACTTTTTTGTTTTCTATTTTTAAGACTTTATCTATAACAAAAGCACACATAACTGTCTGAATGCATAAAGCTATACAGTCTGCTACTTCAATTTTAAAAGCAGGATCATTCGAATTTATACTTAATACTATTCTTGGTGTAAGTACCGTAATTGGGACTAGTGCTAAGATTATAAGAAAAATATCTATTTTTTCAAATTTCTTTTCGCATGGCAAATATTTAGTAATATAGTACATTCCACAATTTAACATTATGAATATTGGAATAAATCCGTATCTAAACGGAAAACAATTATGTGAGCCTGTATGCCATAGCATATTTATTCTTTCAAATAAGATTGGTAATATTCCGCACATTATTAAACTTAAAATCATCATTTTTACAATGTTATCTTTTTTGAAATATTTTAGTAACCTAACTGTTCCTAATAATTCAATAGCAGACATCATTAAAAATATTAGTTTCATTCCTGCTTCATTATTTTCTACTACAGTTGCCGCTTTTGTAGCCATTCTATATGAACTCATAGTTTGTGAAAATGCTGGCAGGAAAGAAAACATCGACAAAAATAGTGATAATAATACTGCCATTATAAGCTTTCCTGCAACTCTTTTTCTATCTTCTTTTTTAGCATATAAAAATACTGCAAATGGTAGACAAGATAGTATGAAAAATAAAATCATATAAGATATGTAATAACTTATTATTAAACTTAATGTTAACGTAACAACAAATAAGCCCGATTTATTTTGTGTAAGAAGTCTGTGTATTCCCAAACAAAATATAGGAAATATTGCTACCACATCCAACCACATAATATTTGTATAACTAATTAATACATATCCTGAAAGTGCATACATAACGCTAAATAACACTTTCCAAAATTCTAGTTTTTCACCGTTTCCGCTTTTCTTATATATCTTATTTAAAAATATGTATGTTGTTAGTGCAATTAATGCAATTCTAATTAATAACAAGTATGAGAACGCATATATTATATTTTTCCTTTTAAATAATATAATGAGCCATGCAAGCGGACTTGCGAATCCATCAAGTAATACTCCTCCAAATACATTAGAGCCACTCCCCAGTGTATATGAATATAACAGTGATTTTCCACCTCTTAGAATATCCCATAACAAATGATAGAATGTTTCATAAGATTGTCCCATATCCGCATGAGCAATCGTCATTCCTCCAAATGGATAAATTCCTTTTACAGCATATATAAGCAAAGCTATGGCTACCGCAATTACTGGTGCTATTAGAAATTTTCCATATTTTTTCACTTTTTCCATTTTTCTATTTTCCTTCCTTATAGGCATAAATCGGGTTAGAAAAGAGTTGAATTCTTAATGGTAAGTAATGCATATTTATGTAACCGCATTTAAAATAATATTTGATATAACCAAAATTTCAACTGTCTTTTAACCTTCTTATCTCCTTTTATCCTAAAAATCGCCCAAAAAGGGGCGTCCCTCTTGGGCGATTTTTCTTCAATTGTTATAAATGATTACCAAGCTTTTTCGTATAAATCTATAAAGTCTTGTTTTGTTACTTCTCTTGGATTTCCTGGTTTGCAAGGATCTTCCATTGCTTTATCTGCAAGCATTGCAAAGTCTTTTTTCTTTGCTCCTACATCTTTTACTGTTTGAGTAATTCCAACAGCTTCAGATAAATCTCTTACTTTTTCGCATAGTGTTTTTACAGCTTCTTCATCTGTAAATTTCATTGCATTTATTCCCATACCTTGTGTTAAAATTTCTTTATATAAATCAGCACAAACAGCTCCGTTAAATTCTAATACAGTTGGAAGTAATATTGCATTTGCTAAGCCGTGTGGAGTATCATAAACAGCTCCTAATTGGTGTGCCATTGAATGAACTATTCCAAGTCCAACATTTGAGAATCCCATTCCAGCTATATATTGGCCTAATCCAACATCATCTATTGCTTTTTGGTCTTTGTCATTTACAGCTTTAGCTAAGTTTTTATAAATTAGCTCTATTGCTTTCATAGAAAACATTTGAGACATTGTGTTGTGTGCCTTTGTTATATATCCTTCGATTGCATGTGTTAATGCATCCATTCCAGTTGCAGCAGCTAACTTTTTAGGCATAGAAGCCATAAGTTCTGTATCAACTATTGCTAAAACTGGTATGTCATGTGGATCGACACAAACCATTTTAACTTCTCTTTCTTCATCTGTTATTACATAGTTAATTGTAACTTCTGCTGCAGTTCCTGCGGTTGTTGGCATTGCAATCATTGGAAGTCCTTTTTTCTTTGTATTTGATGGCCCATTTAGTGAAACTACATCGTCTCTATCTGGGTTTGTCATAAGTATAGATATTGCCTTTGCAGTATCCATGCTAGAACCACCACCAACTGCAAGAATAACGTCTGGTCTAAACCATCTACTCTTTTTATATCCGTGTAATACATTATCAATTGAAGGGTTTGGTTTTACATCATCATATAATTCATATCTAACTTTTCCCTCTTCAAGAATATTCATAACTTTATCTGTAACCCCAGCATCAACAAGAGATTTATCAGATACTAAAAATACTCTTTTATATCCTCTATCTTTTAATTCATCTAGTAGAACTTCTCTAGCTCCAAATCCAAAATATGAAGTCTCATTTAATATAAATCTAGTATTAGCCATAATTTTTTATAATCAATTTTATAGACCTTTAGCCTATAATCGATTTTCCTCCTTTTCCAATTTTATTATTAGCATTCTATTTTTATTTATTCTTGCCAAATCCAGTAAATGAAAGCATTAATCTTCCACAAGTATTTTCTCCATGGTCTTCTGTTCCATATTCGCCAAATGTAAATACTGTTAAGAATGGAACACCTTTTGCTTCTTTCTTTAGTCTTTCTGCAACTTCTTCAATTCTTTCATTTATTCCAAGCTTTCTTTCTCCACTATGTATTAAAAGATATGCTCCAGCTTCGCATGGAAGGTTTGTTCTTACATTCTTTAATGTTTTTCCAGTTGCTTCTATTAATTCATCAATACTTGCTTGCATTTGAATTACTGCTGTATTAATTGCTAAGTTATTTCCAACATTCATTGATAAATCTTCATTTCCAATCATTGGGTGACGTATTGCAATTAGTGAGCCCAATCTATCTTTTACTCCTAAAGGTTCTGTTACAGAAGCAGATAACAAATTCATTCCAGCTAAATCCTTCACCTTTTTGCCAGTCCATTTTGCATACACATTTAGTGCTGGCTTTCCGTCTATTTCGACTAACTGTCTTCTTCCATTCAATTTTGTTACAATTCCAGAGTTTACAGTCTCGTGGTAAGCTCCAGTGTATTTATTTCTTATTGATTTATTTGTGTAGAAAAATGCAACAGCAACTCCATTAGAAAAGCATTTATCATTCGTAAATATTTTCCAATCTCCAGATATAGAATCATCTGCTGCACTACCTCCGAAAACAGGAACACAGCCTACTACATCTTCAATTCCTTTTACATACTCTTCTTCCTCTCCTGGAGAAGCTATCATATATACATATGCAGGAGCTTTATCTGTTCCAACTTTAGCCATTGCCTCTTTTGCAACTTTTTTTCCTGTTTCTCTTGGATTTTTTCCACGTTCTGAACCTGCAACTCCAACAGCTGTCTCATTATCTCCTATTGCAAGCATTCCTGCAAATCCACTTTCTGATGATACTACACCATCTGGTACAATTATTGCTCCAGAAGATGTACAACCAATTATTGGAGCCGTTCCCAGAACTGATTTTGCACCTTCTAGCAACTTATTTTGATTATATTTCACAGAACTGAATACAAAAGCAACTTTAGTTTCTATTAAGTCTACAACTGCTTTTTCAGCACATGCTTTACCAGCTGTAAAGCTGTCTTTATCTGTGCTATAACTAACATTTGATTTCAACATTTTTCCTCGTTCCTTTCCACCAGAAGATTAAAAAATTATAACTATTTCAACCTTCTCCTTAGTATATTTTATATTTTGTCTATAAGTATGGTTAAATTATATCAATATGGGAAATTTTATTCAACAATTTAAGTAAATGTAATAAAAATGTAATATTCTATTTTTGTTCTTCCATAATTTCATTTTTTACCGCAATGTTAACTAACATACTAATCGATAAACCATATTTTATCTTCAATTCACTCAAACCTTTTAACAAACTCTCTCTTATTAGAATAGACCTTGTAACGCAAGTTCTATTTCTATTCTCGTATACCTCTATTTTTTCTTTTTCAACCAGTTCTTCTATTGCCACGTTTATTAACTTACTTATTGAAGCTTCATATACCTCTTTAGATAATCTTTCTAATTCCAAATATAATTTTTCATCAATATAAAATGTTCTACTTATTAATTTTTCCTTTTTATAAATTTTATCTGAATACGCCATTTTTTCTCCTTCCATTTTACCCATTAGTTATTTTCTAAATAAATTTAATGTAATTTTGCAACCACTCATAGTTCTATACTTTTTCCAATTTTTAATATATAATTTTTATGTTTTATGGAGGTGTATATGAGTACTTTATACAATAGATACTTACAGCTAAAGCAAGAAAAGTGCGATGTTTATTATTTATTTAAATACGGAATTTTCTATATATTTCTAGATGATGATGCAAAAGATATATCAAAATTGTTTAATTTTAAGTTAACAAATCTGAATGCTTCTGTTGTAAAATGTGGTTTTCCTGCTTCACAATTAAATAAATATTTAGCATACTTTCGTGGTTCTAATATTTCAGTAAAAATTATAGAATCCACCCAAAGTCCAGTATTTTCAGACTATACATATGTGTACTATAAAAAATGTGACAGCTTAATAGAAAATATAGCAAAAATAGATCCAGATACTCTTTCTGTTAGTGAAGCTTTTAACACATTGCAAAAATTTGCAAGAGAAAGCACTGAGCTACTGGAATATCGCAAAGCTATTAAATAAATTTATTGTATTTTCCACTCATGTTATGAGTTTATTAAATCTTACATTAAAAAAAGGGATAATATGGATATATTTTTTATGACATTTTATGAATTATAAAAGCAAACTTAGAAAAAGAATACTTTCAACAAATCTCTTTATTGAAAGTATTCCTTTTTCATAACATTTCTTTTCAACTATTCTCTATATTTTTAATTTAACATTTTAGTGTTTCGTTCGTTTCCTACCAGAGTCGCACTAAAATTCTATTCATTTTTACCATTTAATAGGAAGGAATAAACTTCTTTAATATCTAATACTTTATTGGCATAGGTCCTTAAACCTATACATCGAAAATGATATTAGAGTGGCACGAAACCCGTTGTTAATGTTGGCATTGCCTGAATTATTGTCCCAACGGTTGCCTGCTGGATTGTTGTTGTTGTAATTACCACCACGAAGCACAACCGTCTCGGAAGTTGAGTAATTAGCTTACAGTTTATCCCTAATATATAATTTTTTCTCGTAGTAATTCATCTTGTAATAATATATTTTTCTTTTTTAATGTATATGTATTTGCAATATTAAAATATCCCAAATGCCCTGTCAAATAAATTCTTGCATCTTTTGAAGATAAGTTTTCATTTTTTATCTCTCTGAGTAACTTTTTTACTTTTTTCTTAAATTTTTTCTTTCCCTTATCTCTAACTTTCATTCTGTTTTCATTTATTTTATATCCACAGAAATTAACACCTTGTTTTCCTCTAAATATGTTAGTTTTATCATTTAGTTCAAGCTCTAAATGTTCTTTTAAAAATTTTTTTATTTTATCCAATGCCTCTTTTGCATCTTTTTTAGTTTTAAAAAGAATAACAATATCATCCATATATCTATAATAAAATGGAACTTTTAACTTTCTAGTTGCATATTGGTCCAACTCATTTAAATAAATATTAGCAAAAGTCTGTGATGTATAATTTCCTATTTCTATGCCCTTTTGACGTTTCTGTGCAGTTAATATTTGACGTATTAGCCATAATAGCTTCTCATCTTTTATTCTTCTTGTTAATATTTTATATAATATTTTTTTATCAATACTATTAAAATATTTTCTTATATCCATTTTCAATATATAATAATCTCTATATGCTCTTTTCATTTTTCGCATTCCTAATTGCAAATCTAATGTTGCATTGTGCATTCCGTCTATCTTTTATACAAGCATATGTTGTCTTTATAAAACTTGGCACATAATATGGAGCCAAAAAATTGTCTACTATCCACCTATGTACAATTCTATCTATATATGGTGCTTTTTCTATAAATCTTTCTTTGGGTTCATATACTTTAAAAGCACTATATTTTCCATGTACATATGTTCCACTCTTTAATTTTTCATACAAATATTTTATATATTCTTCTTCCTTTAACGAAAAAAGTATAACTTCTCTTCTTAGCTTTTTGCCTTTGCAAGATAACTTATGTGCTCTCATTAAACTTTCATATGATAATATCTCATCATATTTATTTCTTATCCATTTTGCCATTTTCTAATTCTTCCGCATTTCTTATAACCACTATAAGATTTTTTCGAGTTTTCTGTATATATCCTTCAATCAAAATATTACTTTCAATTTCGAATTTTCGATAAATTAAATCTGCCATACCATTTTTTGCTATCACCTGAATATTAGCTTCTGACTTTTCGTTTTGTAGCTCAATAAATAAAATCGCATATACTTTTCCTTTATCAACTAATCTATAATCTATATTTTTTATACAACCTGATATTATTATTCTATTCATTTGGCGACTTTCTAATGCCTGGATTTGCTTTTATCAGTCCTCCAACCATTCTTCCTATTTCAGCAAGTTTTGAAATACACGTCTCATAGTTCTTCTTTGTTATTGATTTTTCATCATTTAAAATTCTTACCATAGACCTATTATAGCTGATCAATGCATCAATTTTATTCAAGTAAGAATAGGCATTTTGCCTATCCTTATTTAAATAATGAGCATATTCTAACATTCTTAATGAAGAAGTTTTTATTTCCGAACCAATATTAAATTTTTCTACCCTTGGTATTTTTACAAGTACTTGATATGTATACTTTATATAGTCTTCTATTTTAGGAATTAGTATCAATGTTCCCGATGATTTGTATCTTTCTAACGGATCATTTACCATGTTTTTCTTTCCTTATGTTCTTATTTTACTTTTCAGTTCATTTTTCGCATATTTTCTGTAATCTTAACAGTGGTCAGAGCTACTTTAAGAATAAAGTGGCACGAAACCCGAAGCTAAGGTGAGCAGTGCCCGAACTACAGTCCCAACGGCTGCCTGCAGGAATGCCGGAGTAGTAGTAGTAGAGGTTGTAACCACCACCACGAACCACAACCGTCTCGGAAGTGCCTGGGTTTAACTCAGTAGTAAATTCTGCTTCGTTACCTCCCATATCAAATATATTACAGAACTGTGTTGTAAGCCCCGTATTTAATTGTTGACTAGTACCCGCTGGTTTAATTACATTTCCACTCGGATCCTTTACTGCCTGTGGATTCCAGTTTCCGTTAAATCCTTCTATACTTGTAGCATAATTTTTAGCTGTACTATTGTTTTGTATGAAATTAACTGCCGTATCCCATGCATAACTCGAGCATAAATATGAATTTACCTCTGAATTTGTAATTATTTTTTTTGCTAAACCATAGGCTGTGCTCCAAGTTATTTCTGCATATGGAGTTTGATTATATTTTACAACAGCTGTATCACCATTTTTTCCAACTTCATATCTTCCAATATAATATCCACCATATTTCGCTACACTTGTCTTTTCTGCCTTTATCTGTGCAACTATCTCTTTTGAAACATCTGCATTTATACCATTTGCAGTATCTGCATCAGAATACGTAACACTCGAATCTGTTAATGTCAACTCATCTTTTATTGCCCTACTATTATCTGCTCCATCAACTTCAACTCCCCATTCAGTTCTTGCATATTGAAGATCTGAGCTTGAACTGTCCGTTGTGCAAGGTATCCATACATATTGGTTTCCTAATAAATCGGTTCCTACAACTTTTTGATTTCTATACTTATTTTTATCATTTTTATTATCCGATATTACAATACCACTAGCCTTAGTTCCTCCAACATAATAAAAACCTGTTGGTATTTTTACACCATCAGTTGGCTCGACAGCCGGTGTTGATAATGAGTTTTCAAGTTCCTTCTCAAGTAAATTCCTTTCCATTGCCTCTTTTTCTTGTGCAGCTGCTGTTGTTTCAGCCGCCTCTTTTGCTTTTACTATTATTCCATTATCTCCTAGAACTAAATTTAAGCTAACACTAGAAAGTATCAATAAAACTACAATAGTTACTACTAACGCTACAAGTGTTATACCTTGATTAAATTTTTGATTTTGTTGTTTTGTCCTTTTCATCACTTATTTCTCCTTCGTAATTAATTTTTACATTTCTATTTTAAATTAAAAAAATAAAAAAGTGTAAAAGTAAAACAACTTGTTATATTTTTTTTATTTCATATTTGCTGTTTTATTTATAATAATTCCACCATTGCCATCATAATTATTGCATATATTAGTAATTTTATCAGAGCTTTCATTAATAGCACATAATTGTATGATTTTATTCCAACTTTATTTACATCTTTATATGTTTGTATTATCTTCTCTTTTTCTTCTTGTGAAACATAGCCTGTTTCTTCTATGTAATCTTGTGCCATGAATTCTGCTCTTGTCATGGCATCTGTTTCTAAGAAACTTCTCACCGCATACGATGTTAATTGCATAAGTGCTAAAATCCACAAACAAATTGTAGCAGTATTATAACTTATTCGATTGAATAAGCTCAATATTGATATTATTAAAAAATATAAATTATTAATATTTGCAAATATTACATTAAATTTTAGTAGTCTCTTGTCTTGTGTTGTATGAATACATTCATGTATAACAGTTTGTATTCTTGTAATCACATTTGCTTTTCCAATTACTATTTTGTTTTTAAGCACAAGATACACGCTTGTCTTTGAACTATTATCTTCTTCGGCTTTTACGTCTTCTTTATTTAATTTTTTTAATGTTTGCTTGCAGATTTCTGTATTGCTTGGAAAGTTTTTTATGGTTTCTGTTAATTTCTCATCTTCTACTATTCCTCTTAATTTTTTGAAATCTTTTATGCCAATATTCAAACCTATTGTTAATATTAGCATTGTTATTAAAATACTTAATATTATTATCATTAAAAGCCTCTCCTTTTCTATTAATTATGTTCGCCTCAGTGTTATTTACCGTTTGCAATTTCTTATTTTAAATCAGCATATTTTTTATTCAATTTACATAGATTCAATTGCATAGTTAATTTTTTACAAAAAGAGCACATAAATATTTTAGTGTATTTAAGTGCTCCGTTTTTTACTATATATTTTTTATTTGATATTAGGTTGGAAAAGAATTGAATTTTGACATAGCCAAAATTGTAATTATTTTTCAACTCTATAATACATCTTTAACTGCTTCAGCAATAATCTTATTTACATCTGCAATCATAACATTAAATTGTATTTCTGCATCAAAGTATTTTTTTATTTCTTCATCTTTTAATAATTCTGCATATTTTTCTTGTAACATTTGTTTTGCTTCAGTAGCATTTCCGCTTCCTTGCATAGTTTCTACTTGAATTTTATATCTCAAATGTTCAAATTCTTCTACTTGTGCTTTTTTTACTGGATTTGATTCTATATTTTCTTTTAACTCTTTATACTCTTTGTATTCCTTTGATTCTCTTATCTGTTTTGCTAATTTGTGAGCATCATCATATATTTTCATATAGTCTCAAACCTCCTAATTTATGCATATGCGTGTCTTTTCTTGAAACTTAATAAATTTGTAATTTCTTTTTGAGAATTTTCTGCTTTTTCCGTTTTCTTTGCTTTTTCTTGTAACATCTGTTTTGCTTGTCTTTCAGCCATTGTTTGGCAAATAGCTTTCTCATATGTAAAGTGTGTATCTTGAGCAATTTTCTCCCAGTTGAATTGATCTTTAACTTTTTGTTTTGCTTTTTTAGATACGTTTGTTGCTAATTGATGGTCATATAATAATGCTGTTACAGAATCTGCTATTGAATTTGCATTTCCTGCATATGACTTCATTCCATCAACACCATGTGTTACTATTTCATCAAGTCCTCCGACATCTGATACAACTGTTGGAACTCCTGCAAGCATTGCCTCTAGTGCAACTATTCCAAATGGCTCATATGTACTTGGAAATACTGCAACATCAGCACATTTGTACATTTTTTGAACCTGTTTTGAGTTTAAGTAACCAGTAAAATATATTTTATCATTTAGTCCTAAATTACTTGCTTCTGCTCTTAATTCATCCATCATTCCTCCACGGCCTGCAATTATCAATTTTGCATCATTATAGTTTGATAAAATTTTTGGCATTGCAGCAATTAAATGTTGAACTCCTTTTTCATATACTAGTCTTCCAACATAAAGAATAATTTTTTCATTATCCATTGCATATTGTCTTCTGAAATCGTAATCTCTTTCAATTCCTGTGAAGTTAGATAAATTTATTCCATTTGGTATTACATTTATCTTGTCGAATGGCAATCCAAACAATCTTTGAATTTCATTTTTCATGTAATTGCTATTTACTATTACTTCTGTAGCTTCATATGTTAATAGCCATTCTGTATCATTTATATATCTTTGTGTTTCGTCATGAATTCCGCTGTTTCTTCCAGCCTCTGTTGCGTGTATTGTTGCAACAATTGGAATATCATAAGCATTCTTCAAGCTTTTTGCAGCATAAGTTACAAGCCAATCATGGGCGTGAATTACGTCAAATCCACCTTCTTTGTTTATAATTTCTGTTGCTTTTGATAGCATATTGAAGTTTAATTGCATTATCCAGTCGATGAAATTGTTTGGATGTATCATGTAATTATCTACTCTGTATACATTTACTCCCTTATCGTTTTCGTATTCTGGTACATCTGCACTATCTCTGTAAGTTACAACTGTTACTTCATGACCATCTTTTATTAATCTTTTAGATAAATCGTGAACAACTCTTGCTATTCCTCCAACTATTCTTGGTGGATATTCCCATGTTAGCATTAATATTTTCATTTAGAAAAATCTCCCTTCACATAATTTTCTTTAGTATATTATTCACATAATTTCTAACTTGCTCTATTGTATACAAAAAAATTACAAATGTAAACATTTTTTGATAATTTTTTTAATTTTATTTTTGATTTTACTATTGAATTTATTTTTATTTTGATATAGTATATAATAAGATTTTTATTGAGCGAAAAACAAAGGAGGAAAAACATGCCAAGAAAAACAGCAAGCAAATTAGAAAATACAGAATTAAATGAGATAGAAAAGCCTGTTGTAGAGAAAAAAACAACAGCTAGAAAGTCTTCAACTACAAAACCAACTAGTAAGACTTCGAAAGCCTCTATGGAAAAAGAAAAAAAAGCAAAATCTAGTACAAAAACAGTAAAATCATCTAGTAAAAAAGAAACTTCAAAAGTTACAGCTTCAAAGCAAGTAGAAAGCAATGAATCTTATTCTAGCAAAGATATATTAACTGAAGCTTCTGTTTCGAGTAAGTCAACTAGGAAAACTTCTTCTACTTCTAAAAAGGCTTCTAGTTCAAAACGTACAACAAAAACTTCTAGCACAAAAGCTACTAAAAAAACAACTACATCAAGAAGTACTACTAGAAAGAAAAAACTTTCGGCCGATGAAATTACATCTACAACAAATTTAACACAAAAAATTGAAGTAATTGAATATTACGACTTGCCATATAGATATAATCAAACTGTTGTTAGAGTGCTTGCTCAAACTCCTACCACATTATTTATATATTGGGATATTTCTGATATAGATAGAGCAAATTTTGTAAAGCACTATGGCGAAGATTTCTTCAACAATACAAAACCCGTTTTAGTAATTCATAATAACACTATGCACTATTCTTTCGAGATAGAAATTGATGATTTTGCAAATAGTTGGTATTTGCATGTAAATGATGCAAATTGTGAATATACTGTTGAACTTGGTCGTAGACCAAAATATTATAACAGTGAGAAACATGTAAATATCCAAAATGATTATTTATATATAACCTCTTCAAATGTAATAGAAGCTCCAAATGATCATGTTTTATTTGACAGAAATATTAAAGATGTTTACTTTAAAGATGTAAAAACAAATATTGTCACTGCAAAAGATATTACATCTATTTCATTTCTTCGTAATATTGGAAGAATTTATAATTTATATGATTTACAAAGTGACTTTAATAAAAATAGTTGGATTGATAGCAACCATTGGCAATTGGATTTAAATAATCCTTCATCTTCTAGCTCGACATTTAAATAGATTTTTATGAGTGCCTCACTTTTTAGCGCTGGCACTTTTATTAAATTTTAGAAAGGACAAATTAATTATGAAAAACAACCCAAAAGGATATGTAAGTTTTGTGCTTCATGCGCATTTACCTTTTGTACATCACCCAGAAAGCGAAGATTATTTAGAAGAACAGTGGCTATTTGAAGCCATTTCTGAAACATATATTCCGCTTCTTTTAAACTTTGGAAAACTAGAAAATGAACATGTAAATTTTAGAATAACCATGTCTATGACTCCTCCATTGTTAAATATGCTTGATAATACTTTATTACAAGAAAGATATATAAAATATTTACTATCTCATATCGAACTTGCAAAAAAGGAAGTTATTAGAAACCAAGATAATGAATCTTTAAAAAATTTGGCGCAATACTATGTTGATAGATATTCAAATGATTTGCATGTATTCAAAGACGTATATAAATGTAATATTATTTCTGGCTTTAAACATTTTCAAGATATTGGTGTTTTAGAGATTATAACATGTGGAGCAACACACGGTTACTTCCCCATTTTATATGTTAACGAGAAAACTGTAAGAGCACAAATTGCTGTCGGTGTTAAATGCTATGAAAAATATTTTGGTAGAAAACCTCGTGGAATTTGGCTTCCTGAATGTGGTTATGTTCCTGAAGCAGATAAATACCTAAGAGAATTTGGAATACAGTATGTAATAACAGAAACTCATGGAATTTTGTATGCCAACCCTACTCCTATTTATGGCACACTCGCTCCAATAGTTTCTCCAGATGGAATTGTTGCATTCGGTCGTGATTTAGAATCTTCAAGGCAAGTATGGAGTTCTATAAATGGTTACCCTGGCGATTTCAATTATAGAGAATGGTATAGAGATATCGGCTACGATGCACCTTATGATTATATAAAACCTTATATCGCATGTAATGGAGCTCGTGTTCCAACTGGAATAAAATATTACAGAATAACCGGCAAAAACTGTGAAAAGGATTATTACAATTTACAATGGGCTCAAGATTCTATAAATAAACAAGCAGGTCACTTCTTCGATTCTCGTGAGAAACAAATTACAGAAGCTGCTAAATTTACTCAGAATCCACCTATTGTATTATGTCCATATGATGCTGAATTATATGGTCACTGGTGGTATGAAGGTCCAGACTGGCTATATACATTATTCAAAAAGATTTATTATGATAAATGTGATTTTGATTTAATTACACCTAGCGAATACATTGATAAATATCCTCAAATGCAATTATGTACTCCTTGCAGATCTAGTTGGGGTGCTAACGGTTACAGTGAAGTATGGCTAAATCAATCAAACGATTATGTTCATAGACATTTACATGTTGCTGGTGATAAGATGGTAGAACTTGCAAATCTATTTCCAGATGAGTCTAAAAATAGTTTAAAGAGAAAAGCATTAAACCAATGTGCTCGTGAATTATTACTTGCTCAAAGTAGTGACTGGTTATTTATCATCACAAATGGTACAATGGTCGATTATGCAAAGAAAAGAATCAAAGACCATATTGGTAGATTTACTAAATTATACCAACAAATAAAAGATGATAAAATCGATAGAAATTTTTTAAAGAACATTTCTGAAATAGACTGTATATTTCCAGAAATTGATTATACTATATATAAATAATTTTATAAGGATTAGCTAAAAGCTTGTCCTTATTTTTTATAATAATATACTTTTCATCTTTTGTTTAGCTTTATAATTATCATGGACAATTTTCGCTCCTTATTTTTTAGAATATTATATGTATATCAGACGCTTTTTAGTAAATACTAATATTAGATTTTGTTCACATTACGGGGGATTTCTATAATGGTTTCGTTATGCATAAAGACAAACAATAACACTGCAATTGATTATTTAATGGTTAATATCGCTAAAATAAACTTAGACGATATTGTTTTTGTTAAAAAAAATTTTTCTAAATATACAAATATTATCATTCATTATCGTGGAAATAATATCCCCGAATTTTATAAAGAACTTGCTTCTGTTATAACAAATTGTATTATAGATAAATATGAGGATTCTATCATTTATAAGTTATTATTATTAAACTATTTTTATTTTGATGAGATTGATATGAACATTATAAAAAATAATTGTAAATTATTAATCGAGAATAAACATTCAGATACTGTTTCAGTCGAAACTAATATAGCCAATAGAACTAAATATTTGTGGGCATCTGTTCTACGTTATATTTCATACAATAAATCGATATTTTTAGATGGTTTCATAACATTTAGAACAGGTGAATATATTAATTGTTTAGATGAAATATTAGATTTTGCAGTAAGTCAATTTGTTGTAAATAGAGAATATGCTGAATTTATTGAAATGTTAAAGATATATATTTCCTCTAGGACTCCATGTACAGAGATAATTCATTTAATATATCTTAATGGGGAAGCTATTTTACTAGATAAACAAAAAAATGTAATATCTCTTGCCAAAAATAATTTAGATAAATGCTACTTGTCTGATATTTCATTTTCAGCAAATGATTATGCATTAAATTCATTATTATCATTACTCCCTAGCAAGCTTATTATTCATTTAATAAGTCCAGCTGATGATTTTATTAATACACTACAAGCAATCTTTGGAAGTTCAGTATCTATTTGTACAGATTGCGACATTTGCACAATTTACAAATCGTTAAATAAGACAAAAGGGTCTTATTAACGATTTGCCTTCTATAAAATCCATTTTTCTAGTAGAAAATATTTAATGTTTTTAGAATTATAATTAATTTTAAATTTTATACTTTTGCGCTGAACGTATATACATTTTTATATCCATTTTGAATCAAGATTTGTTTTACAATCTTGCTCCTCTTCCCAGTTTTACAATATACCAGTATTACTTTGTTTGGGTCAATTATTTCATTTTTTAGATTATCAATTTCATAAACAGGAATGTTCACTGCGCCTTCAATATGATTTTCTCTATATTCTTCAGGAGTTCTTACATCTATTAACAGCGCATTTGTTCTTTCGTATATCTCCGTTGCTTCTTCTTGAGTAAAGTCTGTTTTATCTAATCTACAAAATAATCTATTATATAATTTTCTTAATTTCATATATACCTCCCAAAAAAGATGTTATTAATACATTTTATTATTAATAACATCTTTTGGTTAATTATATATAATTTTACGTTTTTTATTCTTTCGACTTAGCTTCTTTTAATTTTTCTTCTTTTACTTTATTAAGTTTTACCATAGGTAATACTAAGGATATTATAAATATTATTATGGCAATTATAGATGTTAATCTGTTTATAGGAATTCTTGTAACAGCATATAAACTTGCCAATATTGCTTGTGGAGCAACTATTGATATAGCCACTTCGTATGCAACTTTTAATGCACCTAATTTTCTAAATACAATCATCGCAAATACTATAGTAATTATACTTACTATTGATATAGGTAAAATATAAGGTTTTATTATATTTCTTAGTCTAACATTTGGTATATGAACTACTTTTATATCTGTTAGTTGATTTTCTATTTCATATTTTTCATTTATTTTATCATTAAGTGTTGTAATTTGTTCTTCTGTTGCTTCTTTTACAGTTATTTGAACCATATCTTTATATAATTCTACTTGTTGTACTAACACATTGGAATTTCCAAATACCTCTTTTGTAATTGCCTTAATATCTGCAACATTAAATTGTGAACCAACATTTATACTAATTTCAATATGTTCCGAATATTTTAATCCAACATTGAAGCCTACTGTTGATATTACTATTATTCCTGCTATTATTAGACATATTAATAATACTTGAACTATTTTTTTCATTGTTATTTCCTTTCTGTAAAATATCATTTACCTTGTTTTTTATTTATTATCTGCTTTTTTGCTATCATTTTTTTCTTTTTTAATATTCTTTTAGATATTTTTATTTTCATTTGCGCTTTCAAAAGTTTTTAATCCTAAAATCAAAGCATTATAAATTATCATTATTATTATTGCCCAGAATAAAATCATTCCAATGCTTGCAATTTCTTCCCAACTAATTAATGCAAATGTAACAGCCATTACTACAAATGGAACTAAACAAATCGCAATTCTTCCCATCAAATGTTTTATATTTTTTATTAAAACCTCTTTTTCACATTTTTTACTATATTCGTTTAGTATTAACATCGTAATTATATATTCAATCACTACTGCAACAGCAATTGCAAATATTCCAGCTAAACTTATTTCAACATTACCATATCTAACTGCAAGTAATAATACTGCTGTAAAACCTATGTCTGCAATTACGCCCATTAATCCATTTTTCTTAAACTTTATTACCATGCAAATAGCCATTATTAATGCTACTATACATAGCCCTATTATCACTATTTTCAATGTTTCTGCTGTTATGTCTGAATATACAAATCGGTTTGTTTCCATTGTATATTTTAATGGCATTGGATCTGTATTTAATAATACCGCCATATTAGATGCCGATTGAATATTTGACTGTATTTCAGATGTGTTTGTGCTTGTCCCCATTGATAATTGAATTATACCTGTCGAAATTTCTTCTTGGAAATATGTTGATATAATTGTACTACCATCTAGTGTCATTTTTATTTTCTTAGTTGTCGTTTTTCCTTCTGCATCTGTTGAACTTATATATGTGTTTGATATATTTTTCAATTTTTCAACAGCATCTTTATTAAACTCTATTGTTAAATATACAGTTGTACCTGAAGTACTTGTTGAATATTGTACTTTTGCTTCTTTTAAGTCTTCATTTGATAATAATACTTCTGATGTATCGTTATCTACTATTTTGAATTCACCTTTTGTAATTGCATATTGAGCAATATAATCTGTACTACTATTTTCTGGAACTTCTAAGCTAATATTGCCTGTAGATTCATCAAATCTTAAAAGATAATCTTCTACATTCATATATTTTAATCTAGCTTCTATAATATTTTTTACAGTTTCATAATTTTCAGCTGTTCTTAATTCATCTGGGTTTACTTTTTCTTTTACCTCTGTAATATTTTCGTTATTTTCATCTTTGTTTGAGCTGTTTTCAACCAAATTTCCATTAGAATCATATTTTTTAGTTGTAGTACTATCATCTACCTTTACTAAGATATTTCTAGCCCCATGTAAATCTGTTCCTAATTTGTATTCTGGTATTAAATTTTTCATGGTATTTTTATCTTTTACATAAATACCCACAAATGAAATTAGTGATAGTAATAAAATAATTACTATTGTAGAGATTTTTCCTAATAATTTTAATGCCTTGTTGTTTTGTTTTGCTTTTTTCAATTTATTTTCCTCCATATTTTATAATAATTTAGTTCCATTAATAATTAGTTCAAACCATATATTTAAATATTTGGCAGCATATTTACTCATTTTTGTTCTTTCCATAAAGATATCAAAATAGTCAAGTACTGGGCATATTGTATTATCTATTGTTATATCTAATGTTACTTTACGTTTTTCTCTATCCATAATAAATTCCGTATTGGTTACAGCATAATTCACTTTATCATGTTTGTCAAATGTAACAATGTCTCTATTTCTAACACGATTTCTATGAACATCTGATTTATCTGCTAAAATCAAAGCCGCCGATATATCACTTACAGCCGTTCCAGTTGCTTCATCATGGTTTCCTATTGCCATCATAACTTCAGTTCGATCTTCTAAATTCATCCCCATGTCTTTTAAGATTTCATAAGCCAGTATTGCTCCTGAATGTGCATGGTCTACTCTATTTATCGTGTTACCAATATCATGCATATACCCAGCAATCCTAGCAAGCTCAACTCTATGTTCATTGTAATCAAGCTTTTGAAGTACTTCAGCTGCTCTATTTGAAACAATATTAATGTGCCTCATTGAATGCTCTGTATACCCAAGGGCATCCAATTGTTTTTGGGAACTCTCAATTAAATAATTTATTTCTTTATTATTTTTAACATTTGAAAATGTTACCATATAGTCCTCCGTACTGTTAAATTTTACTCTATCTACCAGAAAATATCAACCTTTTATATGCATTTTTTACTTAATTTTTTACTTAATTTTTTCTTTATTGTTTTTTTATATTAACTCCTATAATTCCTCCAATCATTCCCGCAATAATTGAGACAACCATTAGAATAATTGCACTTAAATTTATATTAAAGTTTGAGTTTATTATGCTAGATAATAAGTATATTACAATAACATATATTCCTCCGACAATAGCTCCATTTAAAATTCCTTTCTTTTCAATCTTTGAAATACTCAATATACTTCCAATAAGAATACTAATTGATGTTATTCCCATTACTATATAATTAACTGTACTTTCACCAATTTCTGTATTTGCAAGTATTACCGAATATACTAACAAACCAATAATTGTAAGTATTATTGATATAACACTGCCCTTTAAAATTTTTGTAATATTATTACTTTCTGTGTTACCTGTTTCTTTAGATATCTTCTTTATAAATTTCATACATAAAAACCTCCAATTATAAATTAATATAATATATTATAATTGAAGGCCTTTTATGTTTATTTTTTCTTTTTATTATTATATTTGCAAGATAAAATAGTAGCAATATCATTATTATCATAATAAATTGTAGATATTCACTTTTTCTCTTTTTACTATAAATTATAGTTCATTATTGTTGTTAACAACCTCATTTGAACTATTGCTACTTTTTGTATTACTCTTACTAGAATCATTTGTAACAGGATCAAGCCCTAATACATTTTGTAAATATTCAATAACATTCATAGTATTTCCTTGGTATGTTAAATAATATTGGTTTTCTCCAGAATTATTTATTACATACATATCTGTAACAAGAGGTAAAATTAGCTCTTTTCCAGATGAATTATACAATCCATACATTTTATCTTTATATACAACTATAGCTTCGTATTCTGGAATTACAACTAAACTATTAGCTTGATTATTTTTAGACGAATTTGATAAACAGCCAAAGCCATCAAATTCCAGCGAAGCAATTGTATTTCCATTTAAGTCTAGTAAGCCCCATTTATTTGATCTTTTAACTGGAATACATTTTCCGAATAAAATATATGGGTTTTCTATTTCATTTGTAGGGAAATCATTTTTGTTAATTCCTATTTGCTCATATTCTATATATACAATTACTCTTTCATTTTTATTAATTATTCCGTATTGTGTTTTTGATGCACTTGATGTTTTAGATACTAAATACAATCCTCTATCTTTGCTTATTAACTTTATACTGGTATAATCTGGCGTAATTTTTGTTTTTCCCGTCTTATCTATAATTCCAAATTTTCCATCATCAGTTTCTACAATGAATTCTTCCTCTTCTTCTTCGAAAGAAATAGATTTATATTTTTCTCCAATTATAGTATTATTTGATGAATTTTTTACTCCATATTTGCCAGATGCATTCTTCACTACTATCATATCATATAAAATAGCTTTTTTATTCTTATATGCTTCTACATCCTCTTGTTCTGCGATTTCAGCGCTTTCTGGTATTGATTTAGCATATGCATTTGCTAAATAATCCATTGTATATATCCTTAAGGTATTGTTATCTGTATCATATGAATACGCTAAGTTACAGCCTTTGCTTATTCCATCAATTGTTGTATACATCTTATTATTAGACATAAATACAGGTTCATCAATTTCAAAATATTCATAATCAGCATCTGAACTTTGGCTTTCTGGCAATATTGCTTTATATATTTGGTTAGACTCGGTTATATATGATACAGTTTCGTATTTATTTTGCAAATAACATTTATCTACATCCTCTGAATACGGGTCTTTATATTCACCGTTATTTTTTGTATAACCAATTTTATTCGCTATATCCTCAAGAGAAACATAAATATTATTTTTGTTCTCATCAACAACTATCATATCTGATTTTGTTGAAATTTTTGTGCCATCAATATAGCATTTAAATTTATTTTTTTCTATATAAGATATATAAAATATTAAACCTATTGATAGTACAAATAATATAACTATTGCAACACCAATTATTATCATTAATTTTTTTGTTTTAGTTTTATTATTTTCTAATTCCGGTTGTGATTCATATATGTTCATCTAAAAATTCCCCCTTAATTACTATAATGCATATAGACATTATTCTTTTTCGTCAGTATAACCATATTTTTTATAGAATTCTTCTCTAAAATTTAATAAATTATCATTTTCTATTTCAATTCTAACTCTTTCCATTAATTTAGTCAAGAAATATAAATTATGAGTTGATAATAATCTTGTTCCCAATATCTCTTTGGTTTTTACTAAGTGTCTTATATATGCTCTTGTATAATTTTTACAAGTATAGCAATCACATTCTGGGTCTAGTGGAGTAAAATCTTTTTCGTACGTTGCATTTCTTATAACAACCTTACCATTCCAAGTCATCGCTGTACCATTTCTTGCAATTCTAGTTGGCAACACACAGTCACACATGTCAATTCCTGCTAGAGCTGCTTCTATCAAATAATCTGGTGTTCCAACTCCCATAAGATATCTAGGTTTATTTTGCGGCATTAATGGAGTAGTATATCTTAATATATCTAAGAATTCACCCTTAGGCTCTCCGACGCTAATTCCTCCAATAGCATATCCTGGAAAATCCAATTTTATTAAGTCCTCTGCACTTTGTTTTCTTAGATCCTTAAAAAATCCGCCTTGTATTATGCCAAATAAACCTTGTTGTTCAACATTTTTATGTGCTTCCTTACATCTTACAGCCCATCTAGTAGTCCTTTCCATTGAATTCTTTGTATATTCATATGTAGATGGATATGGGCAACATTCGTCAAAAGACATTATTATATCTGCTCCTAAATCTTCTTCAATTTGCATTACTTTTTCAGGAGTAAACATGTGCTTACTTCCATCTAAATGAGATCTAAATTCCACACCTTCTTCTGATATAGTTCTTAATTCACTTAAACTAAAAACCTGAAAGCCTCCACAATCTGTTAATATTGGCTTGTCCCAATTCATAAATTTATGTAGACCACCTGCTTCTTTAACTATTTTTTCTCCTGGTCTTAAGTATAAATGATATGTATTTGACAATATTATTTGAGCTCCTAAACCTTTTACTTCTTCTGGCGTCATTGATTTAACAGTAGCTTGTGTTCCAACAGGCATGAATACAGGTGTTTGAATATCTCCATGTGGTGTATGAACAACCCCTCTCCTTGCTCCTGAATTTTTATCTTCATGTAATAGTTCATATGTTATTGCTTGTTTCATTTTATATATTAATTCTCCTTTATTTTATAAACATTGCATCTCCGAAACTAAAAAATTTGTATTTTTCTTTTACAGCTTCATTATATGCATTCAAAACATTCTCTCTGCCTGCTAAAGCAGATACCAACATTAATAATGTTGATTCTGGCAAATGAAAATTAGTTATTAATCCATCCAAGCATTTGAATTTATATCCAGGATAAATATAAATTCCAGTATCTCCTTCGCATTCTCTTACTAATCCATTTTTGTCAGCAACTGTTTCAATTGTTCTACAAGATGTCGTTCCAACTGCAATTACTCTGTTACCAGCTAATTTTGTTGAGTTTATTTTTTCTGCATCTTCTGATTTAATATAATAGTGTTCTGTATGCATATGGTGGTCTTCTATATTCTTTTCTTTTACCGGTCTAAAAGTTCCAATTCCAACATGCAGTGTAACATTTGCAATTTTCACACCTTTTTCCTCTATTTTCTTTAGAAGTTCATCCGTAAAATGCAATCCAGCAGTTGGTGCGGCTGCAGAACCGTTGTATTTAGCATACACTGTTTGATATCTATCATTGTCTTGCAAACTCTCATGAATATATGGTGGAAGTGGCATTAGTCCTATTTTATCAAGTATTTCATTAAATATACCATTATATATAAATTTTACTTTTCTTGTCCCATCTTGCAATATGTCTAATATTTCGGCCTTTAAGAGTCCATCTCCAAATATAACCTTTGTGCCTATATGGAGTTTATTTCCAGGTCTAACCATAGCTTCCCATATATCACCTTCTAAATTTTTTAACAATATAAATTCAACATTTGCACCAGTTTCTTTTTTTCCATATAAACGTGCTGGTATAACTCTGGTATTATTTCTTACTAAACAATCTCCTGGTTCTAGATAGTCAATTATATCTTTAAAAATTTTATGTTCTATTTTTCCTGTATTCTTATCTAGTATCATTAGTCTAGATTCATCTCTTTTTTCTATTGGTGTTTGCGCTATTAATTCTTCTGGTAGTTCATAATTAAATTCAGATAATTCCATTTTTATTCAGATACTCCTTTTGTTTGTACAATATTATAATCTTTATTTGACTTTTCAAATATTTTTTTAGTTTTTTGCACTATGCATTCAATTATTTCTACAATATTCTTAGGTTCATCTAATTTATTTAATTTGTTTGAATATGTGAAACCACTTGTTTTTGCTGGTTTTAAACTATATATTTTTTCTGGTAATCCTATGTAATTTCCATTTTTATCTTTTACTTTTCTATTCATATAATCAATATACCATTTTCTTAAACCATCTCTTTTATCATCTGTGTAACTATATTTTTGATAATCATGTAGTACTGGAACTTCATATCCATATTCGCTTGAATTTCTTTCGAGTGTATGTAAGAATTCATGTAGAAATACTTCTTCTGGAAATGTATTAGATGCAGAATATGAATACTGATTTTGTACCACTTTTGTAAATTCCTATATGCAGAGAAAAAGGAGTATAGCACATATATTCCTTTTCCTCTTGTAAATAATTTATTATTCTATGCAGTTCCAATTTTCTTGTTTGTCGTTGCTCTTTTAGCTTTTACCTTTTTAGGAATTTCTCGGTTATTATTTATTATTATTTTTGGTGCCTCTCCATTTTCAACAGTTGCTTTAGTTATTATACACTTTTCAATCTTTGGGTTCGAAGGAATTTCAAACATAATGTCTCTCATAATATCTTCAATAATTGCCCTTAAACCTCTTGCACCCGTCTTTCTTTCAATTGCCTTATCCACAACCGCATTTAGTGCCTCAATGTCGAATTCTAATTCAACATTGTCATATTTAAATAATTTTTTATATTGTTTCACTAAAGAATTCTTTGGCTCAACCATTATTTTGATTAGAGCTTCTCTATCTAGCTCTTTAAGCGTTGTTACTATAGGCAATCTACCAACAAATTCTGGTATTAGTCCAAATTTTAATAAATCTTGTGGTAGTAAAGATTCGAATACATCATATTTGTTCATTTCTTTACTGCTCTTTATATCTGCACCAAATCCCATTGTTTTTTTGTCAACACGATCTTTTATTATTTTTTCCAGTCCATCAAACGCTCCGCCACATATAAATAAGATATTTTGCGTATTAATTTGTATAAATTCTTGATGAGGATGTTTCCTTCCACCTTGTGGTGGTACAGAAGCAACAGTTCCCTCAATAATTTTCAATAATGCTTGTTGCACACCTTCTCCACTTACGTCTCTCGTTATAGATGGATTCTCTGATTTTCTCGAAATTTTGTCTATTTCATCTATATATATTATTCCTTTTTCAGCTTTTTCAACATCATAATCTGCTGCTTGTATTAATTTTAATAAAATATTCTCTACATCTTCTCCAACATATCCAGCTTCAGTTAATGTTGTTGCATCAGCAATTGCAAATGGTACCTTTAATATCCTTGCAAGAGTTTGAGCAAGTAGTGTTTTACCACAGCCTGTAGGTCCTAATAATAAAATATTACTTTTTTGTATTTCTACATCATCTTTATCTGTATTTTTCTCAGCGTTAATCCTTTTATAATGATTATAAACAGCAACCGCTAATGTTTTTTTAGCTACATCTTGCCCAATAACATACTGATCCAATATTTCTTTTATTTCTTCTGGCTTTGGTAAGTCTGTAGGTGCTTCATTCTCATATGTTATTTCACTATCTTCATATAAATCATTTTCTATAATATTAGTGCAGACTTTTATACATTCATCACATATATATACACCCGGTCCAGCAATAATTCTTTCGACCTCTTCTTGTCCTTTACCACAAAAAGAACATCTAATAGACTTGTCTTTATCTCCTTTTGGCATCCATAATCTCCTTTTTACTTTAAATTTTCATGAGTTAATATTTTTTATTTTCTTTTTTCCATTATTCCATCAATTAAACCATATTCTAGGGCTTCTTGTGCAGTCATATAGTGATCTCTCTCTGTATCTCTATTTATTACGTCTATTGGTTGGCCAGTTCTATCACTTAATATTTTGTTTAATTTTTCTCTTGTTTTTACCATATGGTCTGCATGTATTTTTATTTCTGTTGCTTGGCCCGAAAGACCCCCTCCGCCTATTAAAGGTTGATGTATTAATATTTCTGAATTTGGTGTAGCAAATCTTTTCCCTTTTTCACCAGATGCAAGTAATACTGACCCCATACTTGCTGCCATTCCAACGCATATAGTAGATACTGGGCATTTTATGTAATTCATAGTATCGACTATTGCCATACCATCGGTAATAGAACCTCCGGGGCTATTTATATATAAATCTATTTCTTTATCTGGATCTTCTGATTCCAAAAACAACAACTGTGCAACTACGAGTCCTGCAGATGTTGCATTTACATCCTCTCCTAAAAATATAATTCTATCTTTTAATAATCTAGAAAAAATATCATATGATCTTTCGCCTCTTGCCGATTGTTCTATAACATATGGTACTAAGCTATCTTTTTCAAACATAATTATAATTCCTCCTCTATAATGTTTTTATTATAAAATTCAAAATAGTTAGTGAGCATAACAATATTTATAGTTTATATAAATAAATCCCCCCTAACTATTCCGTTTATTATTTCTTTATTTTAGCATTTTTTACTATTAATTCTATTGCTTTTTCTGTTTTTACACTATTTCTTAAATATTCAACTAATGCTTCATTCTTGCTTAGTTCTTCTTCTTTTCTTCCATAACTTGTTGCCATTTCTTTAATTTTTTCATCAACTTCTTCTTGAGAAGCTTCGATTTTTTCTTCTTTAATAATAGCTTCAAGCACTAATCTTGATTTTACATTTTTTTCTGCTTGTTCTCTGTAGTTATCTTCAATTTCTTTTCTTGTTTTATTCATTATCTTTAGATATTGCTCTAAATTAATTCCTTGATAAGCTAATTGTTGTTCCATATCTCTTATCATTGCTTCAATTTCATTATCTATCATTCCTGAAGGGATATCAACCTCAGTATTTTTTGCAACTTCTTCAACAGCAGCATTTTCTGTCTCATGTTTAGCTCTGTCGTCGTTTGCAGCTTGTCTTTTTTCTCTTATACTTGTTTTTAAATCGTTTAATGTATCAAACTCTGAAACATCTTTAGCAAATTCATCATCCAATTTAGGTAATTTCTTTTCTTTGATTTCGTTTACCTTTACTTTGAATGTTGCCTCTTTTCCAGCTAAATCTTCTGAAAAATATTCTTCTGGGAATTTAACCTTTATTTCTTTTTCTTCTCCAGTTTTCATCCCAATTATTTGTTCTTCAAACCCAGGAATAAAAGCACCACTTCCTATTTCAAGTTCGTGATTTTCAGCCTTTCCACCTTCAAAAGCTTTTCCATCTACATATCCATCAAAATCAATAACTGTTATATCTTTTTCCTTTACAGGTCTATCATCTACTGTTATTGTTCTCGCATTATGCTCTTGCATATGTGCAATTTCATGTTCTACATCTTCGTCTGTTACTGGATATTCAACTTTTTTTAATTCAACACCTTTATATTTGCCTAATTTTACTTCTGGTTTTGTTTGAACTATTGCTGTAAATACAAGGTCTTCACCCTTCTTCATTTTTACAATATTTATTTCTGGTTTGCTTACAACATCTAATTTATTGTCTTCTATTTCTTTTTCGTAAATTGAAGGAACTAATTCGTTAAAAGCATCCTCATAGAATATTTCGTCTCCATACATTCTCTCAACAATATTAAATGGTGCTTTACCTTTTCTAAAGCCTGGTATATTAAAGTACTTTGCACTTTTATTGAACACCTTTATTATTGCTTCATCAAATTTCTTTGCTTCAATTGTAAATTCTAATTTTAACTCATTATTGTTTTCTGTTTTTTCTATTTTTATACTCATTTAATTCAAGTCCTTTCTAATTTTCAATAAATTGCTAGTTTATTATACCACAAATTGTGCATATTGCAAGCTTTTTTTAGATTTTGTTTTTATACTATTTTTATTAGGTCAAATTTAGTATAATCACAGCTAGCCATTTTATAATTAACACCATTTATATTGCCTTCGAGTACATTAACATGACTTTTTCCATGCAAATGACCATATATACAATATTTAGTATTATATTTTTCCAATATTTTTGTAAATTCACTATTTTTAAAGTCCTTTAATAAAGGAGGATAATGCATACATACTATTATTGGTTTGTCTTTTCCATACTTTTCTATTCCATTTTTTATAGAATTTTCTAATCTTAATAGCTCTCTTTCTTTTATTTTTTTGTCTTCTTCACCTTCCGATATTAAGTTCCAGCCTCTAGTTCCAGCTATTATGTAATTTTCAAACTCATAACTATTGTTATATATAAAGTCTATATTTTTTAGATTTTCCTCTTCTAAAAATGTCCTCATCTTTTTTAATGTAGTCCACCATAAATCATGGTTTCCTTTTAACAAAAGCTTCTTTCCTGGTAAATTATTTATAAATTCAAAATCTTTATATGTATTTTCTAATTTCATTTCCCAAGAAAAGTCTCCTGGTAACAATACTAAATCTTTTTCATTTACCTTTTCTAACCAATTTTTCTTTATTCTTTCCTCATAATTTTCCCAACCAAATATATCCATTGGTTTATTTGTATTAAATGATAAATGCAAATCTGATATTGCATATATTGACATTATTAATTCTCCTTAACTAAGAGTTAAATTTGGTATTGCATTTAACTCAAGATTTGATGTATTACCACCTATAAACTCATAATACCCTGCAGATGCTATCATAGCACCATTATCTGTGCATAATTTAAGTTCAGGATAATAAATATTCAGATTTTTCTCAATTGCAAAATCATCGAAACTTTTTCTTATATATGTATTAGCAGAAACTCCACCAGCCAATACAATTTTATTTATATTTGTTATTTTTACTGCCTCTTCTATATGATTAACTAATATTTCTGCAACTGTTTTTTCAAAACTAACAGCTAAATCCGCTTTATTTATACCCGGTTTATTGTGATTTAGATTTATTACAGCAGTTTTTATTCCACTAAAACTAAAATTCAAATTATCAAAATGTGTCTTAGGCAAATTTATATTAGGTTTTCCCTGTTGTGCTAATTTATCAATTTTAGGACCTCCCGGGTATCCAAGACCAATTACTCTAGCCACTTTATCAAAAGCTTCTCCTATGGCGTCATCCTTAGTTTTTCCAAGAACCTCAAACGTATTATAGTCTTTTACTAAAATTATTTGCGTATTGCCCCCTGACATCATCATACATAAAAATGGTGGTTCTAATTTTTCGTGTGTTATATAATTAGCAGCAATATGACCTTTAATATGATTTACCGCAATCAAAGGTTTATTTAACGCATAACTTAATGCCTTAGCATATGACACTCCAACTAATAACGCGCCAACAAGTCCTGGCCCATATGTACATGCTATTGCATCAATATCATTTATATTAATATTTGCATCAGCAACAGCTTTTTTCATTACAGTAGAAATTGCTTCTACGTGATTTCTTGAGGCTATTTCCGGTACAACACCCCCAAATTTTTCATGTATACTTATTTGTGTATCTATTACGTTTGATAATATTTTTCTTCCATTCTTTACTATTGACACGGATGTTTCATCACAGCTCGATTCAATTCCGCATTATTAATATATCTTTCATCTCTTTCATCCCTTCTGAAAGGCATATATACTTTATTCTTTCTATCTTATCACTAAAAAATTCCAAATAGAGCCGATACCATAGCATAAATTCCATTTGATACTACACCTATTACTGGACTTATTATATAACTTATTAAATTTGTTATCCATAACACAATAAATATAACATAAAACAGCTGTGTGTTATTTTCAAACCATGTTTTTGCATTATATGGTAGGAAATGTATTAGAATTTTTGACCCATCTAATGGTGGCAATGGTATTAAATTGAATACTCCTAATCCTATATTTACACTAATAGCCATTTGTAATGTTAAACAAATTAACATTCCTACTGTTGTAAATACAAAAGTAGATGCAAATGCATTTATTGCAAATAATATTATTGTTAATACTATTGCTATTATTAAATTCATTACAGGTCCTGCAAGTGCGACAATAGCTTCTTGTGCTGACATTGACCTCTTTCTATTAAAATTTGTGGGATTAATTTCTACTGGTTTTCCCCACCCAAAGTGAGCAAATACCAACATAAAAAAACCAACTGGATCAATATGCGATAAAGGATTTAAGTTTAATCTACCTTGTCTTCGCGGAGTATCATCTCCCAATTTATCTGCCACAAATGCATGTGCAAATTCATGAAATGTTATAGCTACAATTACTCCCGGTAGAGTAAGAAGAAGTGCTAATAATTCCATTGGATTTTGTATGTATTGTACAATTGTGCTTACAGCAAAAATTGCAATTATGATATATAATATTCTTTTATCTACATTAAACATATTTTTTACCTTTCATTTTTGATGTTTATATTATATACTAGAATAATAAATATGTAAATATTTTTCCACGTTTATGTATACTTATTTTATAGTTTATTTCAATTCTTTTTTTAATTATTTTTTATTATACATTCTTATTTCTTAGTTCTCTCGCATGAGATAAAGATATTTCTGTTATTTCTCCTGATGCTATCCTTGCTATTTCTCTAATTGTTTCACTTTCGTTCAGTAATTTTACATTTGTATTTGTCTTATTTGCAGCAACTTCTTTATATATGTAATAATTATAATCCCCTTGAGCCGCAATCGTAGCCAAATGTGTAACTATTATTACTTGATGTTTTTTTGCTATTTTTTTCAATTTGCTTCCTACTGAATTTGCTGCTTTTCCACTTATTCCTGTATCTATTTCATCAAATATTAAAACCGGAACTTCATCTATATCTGATAATACAGTTTTTATTGCAAGCATGATTCTAGACATCTCTCCACCAGATGCGATTTTATTTAATTTTTTCTCTTCTTCTCCAAGATTAGTTGTAATTACAAATTCAACATGACTCTTCCCATTAATCGAAAATTCTCCATCTTCTATTACTTTTGCATTGAATCTAGCATTTTTCATCTCTAATTGTACAAGTTCTTCATTGATTTTTTCATTCAGTATTTTTGAGTTCTTTTCTCTTAATTCTTCTATCTGTTTACATAGCTCTTCCATTGTGGCTACTATTTTTTCTATTTTTTCTTTTGTTTTTCTATTCTCTTCATCTAAATTCTCAATTCTATTAATTTCTTTTTCAAGTTCTTCCTTATAATCTAATATTTTTTCTATAGTATTTCCGTACTTTTTCTTCAGTGAATATATTTCATCCAGTCTTTCTTCGATTTCATTTCTTTCCCTTTCATCAAAATAAATGTCTTCTTTCATTGATGAAATATCTCGTGCTACTTCTTGTACTTCATAATATATATTTTTCATTTCTACTAATTTTTCACTATATTTACTGTTTACATCTTCGATTTTTTCTAATGCTCTAATAGAATCATTTATTACATCTATTATATTTCCTTCTAAATTATTACTAACAATATTTAAGGCTTCCGCAACTTTTTCTGAACTCATTATTATTTTTCTTTTTTCTTCTAGTTGCTCATCTTCTCCATTTTTGAGATTAGCCGCTTTTATTTCTTTATATTGATACTGTAATAAATCAAGCTTTCTTTGTTTTTCTATCTCGTCGCCATAGTTATTTTTTAGCATTTTATTTAGTTCTATATATTCAGTATATAGTTCAACATATTTTTTGTGTATTTCAGCAATTCTGGTGCCAATAAATTTATCTAAATATTTAGTATGAAATTCTGTATCCATTAGAGTTTGATTATCATATTGTCCATGAATATCTATTATATTCTTCATAAAATTTTTTAACTCGTTTACAGTTACTAATCTTCCATTTATTTTACATAAATTTTTTCCAGATGTATTTATTTCTCTGGACACTACAATATTTCCATCAATTGAATTAGGATTATCCGGTAAATATAATGCAAGTTCAACAAAAGACATATTTTGACCTCTTCTTATCATATCTTTTGAAAATCTGCCACCTGCAATTATCCCTAAAGAGTCTACTATTAATGTTTTTCCAGCACCTGTTTCTCCTGTTAATACATTCAATCCTTTATTTAGATCAATTACAATATCATCAATTATTCCAATATTTTTTATGTGTAATGTTGTAATCATTTTATTAGCCTCCAAATTTTTGTTCGTATATATACTACATTTTATTTTTTCATTTGTCAACACTTTTTACAAAATTTTGTTTGTAATTCATCGACAGTTTTTTTATTTAGAATTACATAATATGCAAAAGTTTCAAAAATAAAAGCTATTAAAATAATAGCTTTATTCTGGTGACCCTACGTATGAATCTACCCGCGTCGGTCAAAGCTTCCACTGGACGCTTTTTCCCTTCCTTTTCGATTCCCGCTAGAATATTTTCTCTTAAACAAAAAAATAAAAGCTATTAAAATAATAGCTTTATTCTGGTGACCCCTACGGGAATCGAACCCATGATTCGGCCTTGAGAGGGCCGCGTCTTAACCGCTTGACCAAGGGGCCATAAAATTCACTTATTTAATATACCATTTTTTATGCTTCAAGTCAACTAGTTAAGTCCATTTTTTTAATTTTTATTCAAATAATTTTTGTACATTAAAAATGTATCAAAAAAGTTCCTTTTTAATTTTTATTGAATACACATTTGTAAAATTTCTTTTAGCCTCTCATCTTGTTTTGTTAAATATAAATAACCAATCAAAGCTTCAAAAGCAGTCGCATAACTATATTCTTCTACAGTTGCATTTTTAGGCACATGATGATTTTCTGCGTTTCTTCCTCGTCTCACTATGTTTTTTTCATCGTCATTCAATTCTTTTTCAATTTTATGTAATAATTTTACTTGTGCATCAGCTTTAACATATTTTATTGCCTCAATATGTAACATATGAGGTTTTAATTTTGTAGTATTTGTTAAATGTGTTCTAACAAGCAATTCGAATACACTATCCCCAACATAAGCCCATGTTAATGGTGATAATGTATTAACTTCTGCCACGTTTCTCTTTCTTTCTATTAATTCAATCATTCTCTCCTCCATTTAAGCTACCACTTCTAATGTGATTTTTCCTAAATTTCCAGTCCTAAAATCTTCCAATATTATTTTAGAAATTTTTTCTAAATCTATATTATTCCCTTTAGATACAGTTCCTCTTTTTTCTCCTATATAATTCATTATTTCAACTATTTTTTCATTTTCTTCTAATTCATCATTACTATTAATCTTTTCAACTATTTCCGAATTTAGCTTATACCTTTCAATTAGGTTTTTCCTATATTTTTCTATTAAAAATTTAACTAAATTGTAAGCAATTTCCACTTCGTCTATTATATCACTTTTTATCGTCCCTGTATAAGCTAAATTCAAAGCAGTTTGTTCATTTGCAATTTTAGGCCATAACACACCTGGTGTATCTAATAATTCTATATTGCTTGTAAGGCGTATCCACTGCTTGTTCTTTGTAACACCTGGTTTATTCCCCACTCTCATTGACGTTTTTTTAGAAACTCTATTTATAAATGATGATTTTCCTACATTTGGAATCCCTATTATCATTGCACGTACAATCTTATTTCTACCTTTTTGTTGTGCAATATTTTTCTCTTCACTCATCATCTCATTTAATTTATTTATTATTTTATTTGCGCCTTCTCCATTGTTTGAATTGCATAATATTGCTGGTATCTGCTTTTTCTCAAAATATTTAAGCCATTTCTTGTTTTCAATTTCATTTGCTAAATCTGACTTATTTAACACAACAATTTTTTTCTTATTTTTTATTAATTTCTGAGCTTCAGGGTTTTGACTAGAAACTGGAATTCTTGCATCAAGTATTTCTACTACTACATCAACTAATTTCAAATCAGTTTCAAGCTGCTTCATCGTTTTAGCCATATGTCCCGGATACCATGATATTGATACTCTTGAGGAAGCATTATTCATTTCTTTTCTATTATTTTTTTTACTATTATTCATAGTCAATTTCAGCCCTTTCTCGATTTATTAAATGGAACATATAGTCTACAAACTAATTTCTCCCTTTTACAACACAATAATACAATCATTTTTTATTATACCATATTTCTCCATTTTTATAAAGTGAATTTTCTCTTCATTTTCAAAAAGTAGATTATATAGTTCTTAATTTCTAAAATAATGTCTGTAATAATATAATTTCATATCAATTAAAATAAACAGAAAGAGCTACGTATAGCTGATACGTTGCTCTTTCTGTTTTACCTATAATGTTTTAGTTCACTCAAATTGTAGTTGCTTCCTCATAGGAAATGAAAATATCTTTTATCTTCTCATCTCCAAGTATACAGTCTTCATCTTCTTTCACCTTTTTAATTAACTCCAAATGTTCTTCCAGGGCAACTATAGCCATAGATATTTGATGCCTAGTCGGTTTCTTTAAAGAATACCAACTTGCAAATTTGTATAATCCAAATCTAAAGATGACAGCATAAACAATTAAAGCTATGCCATATACCATAAGCGTCTTTTCCGGTGTTATAAACCGTCCATCAATCCAACCTGCCATGAACATAAAAAGTAAAGTTACAATTCCAAGGCTATTTTTAGCATCATCACAATTTTCAGTGAAACTGCTATATTTCTTTGCCTCATCAGTATTTGGCACTGATTTTAGGAATTCATAAGCATTTAATACTTTGTGTGTTGCAGCATGCATTCTCCTTCTTTCTTTTTTATGAATTATTTTCCAAAAGTTATTAAAGTATTTCAGTATTGAACCTTTCCACACAACACTGTCAATGCACAAAGCCGTTACGATAGTGGCAAACATCAAATTTTTAAATACAACTGCAATCTGATACGCTAACACTACTATTACAAAAATACTAATGGCAGAAATAGTCCTTGACTTCATCTCGTCTATGATTAAGTCATCATTATCTTCAATTTTTGCCTTGCAATTTTCATAAGCAATAGCACCATTATTTTCTTTAGCTCGCGTTGCATACCATTTTCCATTTACTTTTGTTATCAAAGTAATCGAATTATCCGTTGCAATTGCACCGTTTACCCGTAAAATTTTGCTATCGTTTGCTTTTTCCATATAGAATCTCCTCTTTTGTTTGTATTCCAAATATTAGCTATTTGGAAGTGAAATGATTACGTACTAAGCGTTCTCCTTTCATATTTTTGCGTTTTTCAAACATTAATTATTATACCATTTTTTTAGTATTACGTCAATTTAAAATTTATGTCAAGCCGATATTTATAATGTTCTATAGTTGTTCTTATCTGCTCTTTCGTCTTTTTCCATATCATATTTCTTGTTATTATAAAACCAGTCAGTCTTTTTATCTGTTGGATGGGCTTGTCTATTTTTATCTAGTAATAAATCAAAAAAAGTAAACAGTGGTAATGCAACTCCTGCTAAAGAGAATAATACATTTATATAATCGTCCATCGTTCCAGTTCCGGCCTGCATTGCTTGTAAATTTTTAAATAGATATACACCAAAATAGCCTAAATATCCAATCATATATACAATAGAACCTAAAAATTTTCTCTTTGCAATAAACACAAAACATATTAAAGCTAAAAATATCATTGCTATTTCCATATTCATATCCATTGGCTTTACCATAAATTCTATCCCCATAGAACTTGTATATGCTGCAATTATTCTAAATATCCAAAACATTACATCTAAAGCTAATACCATCCATGTACTAAATTTTTGCATTTTTCTTCCTCCTCAAAGCATAAATTATTTGCATTTAATTTTCAATTACAAAATGGCTATTGAAGAAAATTCAATAGCCATATTCTTGTGTTTTATTAGTCTACAAAATCAAATTCATTTTTGAATTTATCTTTAAATATCTCAAATACTTTTGTTAATGTTTCTTCATCTTCAACGCTAACATATGATTCTGTTTCTTCATCACTGTCATCGTCTGAATCTTCAACTTTTAAAATTACTACCTCTCCTGGTTCTTCACTTTCTTCATCATCTACTGGTAATAAAACTACGTATTCTTCGTTATCTAATTCAACTAAATCTAAAAGTTCAAAATTAGATTCCTTTCCATCTTCGTCTGTTAAAGTTATTATGTTGTCTGATAATTCTTCCTCAGAATTGTTTGTTATGTTTTCGTCATTCATTACTTTATTCTCCCTTCAAAATTAATTTTATTATAATTTGTATTTCTACAAAATTAAAACCATTTTATTTATACTATTATTTTATTTTTTGTCAATTATATTCAATTATCTTTTTTCATTTTCATATAAGATTCCAAAATATATACTGCTGAAATTGTATCTACTATATTTCTTTTTTTATGTTTATTTACATTTAAAAAATTCATTGTTTTATGAGCTTCTACAGTTGTTAATCTTTCATCTATTCTTTCAATTTTTATTTTATTGAATTTGCACTGTAATTTATGTATGAACTTTTCTGTAACTTCTACGCGTTCTGTTTTTGTGCCATTCATATTTAGTGGCATTCCAATTGCAAATGTATCAATTTCGTTATTATATTCAGCAAGTATTTCTTCCAAACGCTTTAAAACTATTTTATCATTTCCTTGATGATGAATTGTTTCTAACCCTTGCGCCGTATAGCCTAGTGGGTCTGTTATAGCAATTCCAACTCTTGCATCTCCATAATCTATTCCTAAAGCTCTCATATATTACTTGTCCAATCCAATATAATTTTTTACCATTTCTTCTAATAGTTCATCTCTTTCAACTTGTCTAATTAAATTTCTTGCTCCATTATGGCTTGTTATATATGTAGGATCTCCAGAAAGTATATAGCCTACTATTTGATTTATTGGGTTGTAACCTTTTTCAGTTAAAGCCTTATATACCTCTTTAAGAATTTCCCTAGTTTTTTCATTTTTTTCTTTTTCAACATTAAAACTAACAGTTTCGTCTGTAACCATATAAAACCTCCTATAAATAATTTATATTACTTTCTGATGTATCAGCTGTGTCTAAATATTCTTCTAGTTTTTGAGTAACCCCAACTAAAGCAGTTCCTTTATAATATTTTGCCAGAGCTATATTTAATTTTGGTGATACCTCAGTTTCATCTCCTTTATAGTCTTCTGCAGGTGCTATTTTTATAGCTTCCGTTTTTTCTTTTACTGTTTTCATAAACTCCTCAACAGCTTCTAAATCAACTCCTGAAAAAACTATAGCAAATTTTGGTCCCATATATCTCACAAATAAATATTCTGGTGATAAGTTTTGTTTTATTTCTCTACAAACTTGTGTTATTACATTATCTCCTGTCTTTCTGCTTATTTTTTCATTTATTTCAACTAAATTTATTATTTTTAATAAGCAAACAGTTGATGTAGAATATTTATCTATAACATTTTTTCCTTCTGTGTATAAATACTCTGCTGTTTTCAATTCTGAATATTGGTCATCTCTTACGATTTTTTCTATTGTAGATTGATTTTCTACAGTTTTTAAAACAGCAACAATATTATTTTTTACAACTTCTAATATTGTAGTATCCACATTATCGAATTCATGAGGAGTACTTCCTTCTATTATCCAATAACCAATGTAAACATTGTCTATGTATATTGGAAAGAACATTGCTGCCTTTGCTCTTCCAAATTCCATTTTTTGATAAGGCAATTTTTCGCCTTCTTTTTCAACTGTAATGTATTTTGGAATACCCGTTTCTATACTATCTGCAAAAACTGGTTCTGACTGCAAATTTTTCAATGTTTCCCAATGTTTTTCTGCAACATTTGAGGCTCTTATTACAAATTCAGCACCATTATAAACTACAATGGTTGAATATTTTATACCATATTTTTCTATTAATATGTCATTAATTTTTTTCAGCTTATCATCAACACTTGATGTTTCACTTATGGTATCCATAAAATCTTGTAATACATTTAAACTTGTAATTTGTTGGTTTATGTTCTTAAAAGAATCAATTTTTTTGTGTATTGACATATTATAGAACATTAGGCCTATTATTATTGCTACTAGTAATAAAACTATTATTATCATCATTGTAAAATTTCACCTCATTTTGTTTATTTAAAAATTATTTCTCATCTTATTTAATGTTGCATTCATATTACTATTAAATGAATAATTTGTTTTTGTATTCTTTTTACTATAATCATTATAATTCTTTGTTGGTTTTGTCTTATTTTTTTCATTTGCAATTAAAGGATATACCATGTCTCCTAATCTTTGTAATGCGTCTAAGAAAATTTTAGAATACCCATTTAACGATATTTCACAATCTACTAATCTCTCTAAATATCTACCATAAGTTTGATCTTCAAATGGGATTGTTGTATATTTTACATTATCTTTATCAAACAGTGTATTTATATATGTTGATGCTGGATCATTATAACAAGAAATTCCTCCTATAACCATTTTGTCGGTTAACTTTCTTAATTTTAGTGTTTTATTTATTACTATTCTTAATTTATTTGGATTTAATATATTTTTATATTTCAATTCATTTAAAAAAGCCGTTAATGGTTGAATTGTAAGAATATCATATGTTTGTACTAAATATATCTCATGTGATTCTGCAAAATAATTGAAATTTGTGTCAAAATCACAATCCAATAATACTAAAGAATAATTTTTAGATAATGTATCTAATATGTTTTCATAATCATCTATACTTGGATTTTCACCTGGCAATGTAGTATATACAGTAAGATTTTTACTTACTTGAATGCCATCTGCCACACCACTTCTAAGTCCATCAATACATCTAAAAGACTTTTCTCTTAATGCATCTTCGTTTAGAGTATAAATGTAATATGCATTTTTATTTTTTGTTAAATCCAATATTGCTGTTTTTATTCCTTTATTAGATAATAAAACCGCTAGATTATTTACTAAGAATGATGTTCCATTTTTTGATGTTCCAACAAATGATACAATTTTGCAATCGCTTGTTACTAAATTAGATGTTGCTGTGTTTTCATTTTGAATACTATTTGCAACAGTATTAATAGCGTTTGAACCTTGTATTTGATTATTTTTATTGAAGTATTCAAACGAATTACTGTAATTGTTCATCTCGCTATTATTTAAATTTTGAGTATTATTTTGTTGCAAATCTCCGCCTAGGTATCCGCCATTTTCTTCATATTCATTCTTTTCTTCAGGCTTATTTTCCTCCTGAGGTTCTACAATTTTGTTATTGTTAAAGCTCTCCATACCTGGTAATTGAGGCATTTCATTGTTTTCAAATAAATCATTGTTAAAATCTCTTTTAAAGAAATCAACAGGCTTGTTCTCTACTGGCTGCTCAAACTTTGGTGCTGGAGTTTCATCTTCAAATCCAGGTAGCATTACATCATCTGAATTTTGTTCTTGAACATTTGAAGATACTTGATTGTTTAAATCAAATAGATTTATATCATTATCTTCTTCAGTCTCTGGCAATGTAACAGCTTCTGGCTCAACTGTTTCCTCTGATTCAACTATCTTTTTAGGTCTACCTCTGCCTTTTTTTACTTTTGCTTCTTCCATAGCAATTTCTTCAGGTGTTTTTTCTTTTCTTGGTCTTCCACGCCCCTTCTTTACTGGTTGAACTGGTTCAGTTTGATTACTTTCTTCATTTTCTGGCATTGTATTTGTTTCTTGTTCGAATTGTTGAAGCTTCAAATTTGTATTGCCTTGTTGCAATGTTATTGGTTGTACATATTCTTGTTCAATTGACTTAGGTTCTACATATTCATGTACAGGATTGTTTTGAATATTTGGTTGAACATCTTCTGGTTCTTCGTCAAATAATGATGAAAAAGCATCATTACTTTGCTCAATTCTTGGCATTGTACTACTATTTCGTTCTACACTAGGTATTGTAGAATTCATTGAATTTAATTTATCTTGTTTTGCTGTAGTATATGCTTTTTTTACATTTTGCATATTTATTGCAGATGGAATTACTACCGGCTTTGTAAGTTTTGCTTTTTGTAATTCTTTATCAATAAGTTCAATTTTATTTACATTCTTACTCTCTATATTTTTTGTAGTAATTTTCTTTCCTGCTTTTCCCTTAGCTGCAACTTGATTTTTTACGCTTCCAATCATAACCTGTTGATATTTTGGACATCTTTCTTCAAGAACAGCTCTAACATTCAGTGGCAAATATTTTGTAATTAATTTAAGCTGAGTGTCTGTATATTGTTCAGCGATCTCTTCAAAACTTTTTACATATAAATCTTCATTTTTTCCTAGCTTTTTATAGTGATTTAATATGTGCTGAATCTCTTCTTCTTTTACAGTATCCATGTTTGAATCTGTATATTCTACTTCTTCTCCATCTATACCATAGTACACTTTAGCCTCTTTTTTAGTACGTGGCATATTGATAAGTTTACATACATTATCAATTCTTCTATCTTGTCCTATAAGGACATTGTATATTCCCATACTAAACAACTTTGCAAGCAATGAATCACGTCTTTCACGTCTATCTGTTGCAATTAAAATAATAGGAATATCTCCTTCTCTACTATTAGAAGCTTCATCACTTATACTATCTAATTTATCATATAAGAAATTATCTATAACCTCATAATTATTATTTGCATAAGGTTCCAAATCTTCTCCTATAACTATTCTGTCATAAGACTTATCCTTTTGTAACTCTTTTATTATCGCGTTGAAAAAATACACATTTTTCCCTGAAATTATTTCTTTGTACATAGACTGATATTTTTTTGTGATAGCCTCTGAAATCTTTTCATTATTTACTGCGAATAAAACTCTCATTAGTTTAACCCCTCCAACCTTTTACAACTATTGCAAATACAAGTGGCAATACTTGGCATATTACTACTATTGTAACACTTGCAATCATTAAAGCAAAACCTTTATCTCTTACGTCTAATTTTTTTAGCCCAATTATGTATTGATAAATTGCTGCTATTATTATAGCCACAAAACCAAATGGAATACTATAAACTCTTATTTTATTTAATAAAAACGCTGTTAATCCATACGCATCAGAACCATAAGCTTCTTTGTATTCTTCTAACGTTTTCAATTCTTTATCTTTTATTTCAATTATTTTTCCAGTTGTACTTTGAGCTACTTCGTTAACTTGACTTGTTGCGTAAACAGATGTACATCCCATTAATAAAAACAAGATAGATATGATTGCTATTACTTTTTTCATTTAATTATCCCTCTTCCTTTATTTATTCTTATTTCTATATAAATTACATCTAATATTCTACACTAGAATGAAAAAAATAGCAAGAAAAAATCTTACTATTTTTTAGAAAATTTAATTTATATCATATTTTTATTACACTAGAATTTTTTTATCCTTTTATTTCTTCTTTTATTCTAACAAGTGTGTTTAGAGCCTCTATAGGAGTCAGTTCGTTTACATTTACTTTATCTAATTCGTGTGCTATTTCTGCAAGTTTGAAATTATATAAATCTAATTGTCCTGATACTTGCTTTTTATCTTCTTTTTCTTGTGCCTTGTTTACTAGCACATTTTTTCTTTCTATTTTCTTTAATATTTCATTTGCTCTTTGAGTTACTGCCTTTGGAACTCCTGCCAAACGTGCGACATGTACACCATAGCTTTCGTCTGTTCCCCCTGGGATTATTTTTCTAAGGAAGATTATATCTTCTCCTTTTTCTTTTACAGCAATCGAATAATTTTTTACACCTTCTAGTGTATCTTCTAGTTGTGTCAATTCATGATAATGTGTTGCAAATAATGTTTTTGCTCCGCATTTTTCTTTGTTTTCTATGTATTCTGCAACTGCCCAAGCTATCGAAAGTCCATCATAAGTTGATGTTCCTCTTCCTATTTCATCTAGTACAACCAGGCTGTTTGCCGTTGCTTCTTTTAGAATATTTGCAACTTCCATCATTTCTACCATAAAGGTACTCTGTCCCATGCTTAAATCATCTGATGCACCAACTCTTGTGAAGATTTTATCAACCACTCCGATGTGTGCCGATGTTGCTGGTACGAACGAGCCAATTTGAGCCATTAATGTAATTAATGCAACTTGTCTCATATATGTTGATTTTCCGGCCATGTTTGGTCCTGTTATTATTGAGACTCTGTTTGACTCTTTATCAAGATATGTGTCATTTGCAACAAACGCTCCACTCGGTAACATTTTTTCTATTACTGGGTGTCTTCCATCTTTAATGTCTATAATTCCACTATCATCTACTTCTGGCATACAGTAATTAAAATCTTCTGCAACTTGTGCAAATGAGCATAAAACATCTAATTGTGATACTGCCATTGCAGACTTTTGTAATCTTTGTATTTGAGATTTTATGTGTTCTCTTATTTCTGAAAAAGCTTTGTATTCTAGTGCTACAACTTTTTCTTCTGCTCCTAAAACTTTGCTTTCAAGCTCTTTTAACTCTTCTGTAATATATCTTTCTCCACCTGTTAGAGTCTGTTTTCTTATATATCTGTCTGGAACTTGTGATAAATATGATTTCGTTACTTCTAAGTAATAACCAAATACCTTGTTATATCCTACTTTTAAACCTTTTATTCCAGTCTCTTCTCTTTCTCTTGCCTCTAATTGTACGAGCCAAGTCTTGCCGTCTATCATAGCAGTTTTTAGTTCATCAATTTCTGGGCTATATCCCATTTTTATGATCCCACCTTCTGTTATTAATATTGGTGGTTCGTCTACTATTGCTTTGTCTATTAATTTGAAGATATCATCTAATGTATCTAGGTCATCATATATTTTTCTAAGCATTCCAGACTTAGCATTTGCAAGCATATTTTTTATTTCTGGTAACTTACTTGCAGATGATTTTAGTGAGTTTAAGTCTCTTGCATTCGCACTTCCATAAGATATCTTTCCAGCTAGTCTTTCTATATCATATACACCTTTTAAGCTTGATGAAAGTTCTCCTCTTAATATAATGTCGTCCTTAAACTCTTTTACCGCTTCTAACCTGTTATTTATTTCTTTTACATCTATCAATGGATCTGAAATCCATCTTCTTAAAAGCCTTCCTCCCATTGATGTTGCTGTTTTATCCAATACCCAAAGAAGAGTTCCTTTTTTAGACTTGTCCCTCATTTTTTCTGTAAGTTCTAAGTTTCTTCTCGCATTTATATCTAAAGACATATATTTCGTGATTGTATAAATTGTAATCTTGTTGATATGTTCTAATTTCGTTTTTTGAGTATCTTCAATATATTTTATAAGTCCATTTATTGCAGCAACTGCAAATGGTCTTTTTTCTAGGTCTTTTATGATGTTTCCTTTATCATCACTAAGCGCATATTGCATATATATTTCTTCTGTTTCTTCGCTAAATTTTTCCTCATCTTCAGTAGAAATATATACATCAAAACGTTCTTTTATTTTGCTTATTTCTTCCACACAATCATACAACATCTCGTTTGCAATTATTTCAGATGGAGAATACCTTGAAATTTCGTCTAATAATCTCTCAAAATTATTTTCTTCCTTTATTTCTGCCGAATAGAAATCTCCTGTTGATATATCGCAAACTGCTATTCCGAAAAATATTCCTTTTTTGAATATGCTCATTATGAAATTGTTTCTTTTTTCTTCTAGTAAATTAGACTCTGTTACAGTTCCTGGTGTTACAACTCTTATAACATCTCTTTTAACAATTCCTTTTGCAAGTTTTGGGTCTTCTAACTGTTCACAAATTGCTACTTTATGTCCATTTTGAACTAATTTTGCGATATATGATTCTGCTGCATGGTACGGAATTCCACACATAGGCGCCCTTTGCTCTTGTCCACAGTCTTTTCCTGTTAGTGTAAGTTCAAGTTCTCTAGATACATTAACTGCATCATCGAAAAACATCTCATAAAAGTCCCCTAATCTATAAAATAATATACAATCTTTATATTTTTCTTTTGTAGCAAGATAGTGTTGCATCATTGGTGAGTATTCTGCCATTTATTTTTCTTCCTTTCATTGTTAAAAAATAATTACAATTTTTCAACTATACTTCTCCTTTTAAATACCACATATGTTCAGATACAATCTTCAAATTTATTATTTTTCCAATCATATCATCTGTACCTTCAAAATTTACTACTTTATTTGTCTCGGTTCTGCCTGTAAGCATATTTTCATTTGTTTTACTTTTTCCCTCAACAAGAACCTTTTGTATTGTGTTTACATATTTTTGATTGTTTCCTGCAATCTGACTCTCTGCAAGTTTCTTTAATCTATCAAATCTTTCATGTTTAACTTCATCTGGAACTTGATTTTCCATTTTATCTGCCGGAGTTCCAACTCTTCTAGAATATATGAACATATAAACTTGCTCGAAGTGAACCTTGCTTACAACATCAAGAGTATCTTCAAAATCATCTTCCGTTTCTCCTGGAAATCCTACTATTATATCTGTTGAAAGTACTATTCCCGGAATTCTAGCTTTCATCTTGTCTACCAAAGCTAAATATTGTTCTTTTGTATATTTTCTGTTCATTCTTTTTAATATTTCTGTACTTCCAGATTGCAATGGTAAATGTATTATTTTGCATACTTTTTCACAATCACGTATTGCTTCTATTACATCATCTGTAAAGTCCTTTGGATGTGGTGAAATAAATCTAATTCTTTCTATTCCATCTATTTTATTTACTTCTCTAAGCAGTTTTGCAAAAGAATCAATCTCTCCAGTTGCAAGATTTTGTTCTCTTTCGACTCTCATGTATGAATTAACATTTTGTCCTAAAAGAGTAATTTCTTTGTAGCCTTCTTTTGCCAAGCACTTAACTTCTGCAATAATATCTTCAGCCTTTCTGCTTCTTTCTCTTCCTCTAACATAAGGAACTATACAATATGTACAGAAATTGTTACAACCGTTCATAATTGCAACAGACGCCTTAATATTATCGTCTCTCTTTATTGGAAGTCCTTCTATAACTTCTCCATCTATGTCTATTATATCTTCAATTTGCTTACCATTTACAATAGCATTATAAATATCTTCTGGGAACTTATAAAGAGTATGTGTTCCAAATACAATATCGAAAAATGGATAACTATGTTTCAATTTCTCGACAATGTGTTTTTCTTGCATCATACAACCGCCAATAGCAATAATAGTGCCATTGGTTTCTTTATATTTTTTTACTTCTCCTAATTTTCCAAACAATCTATCTTCTGCATTTTCTCTAACACAGCAAGTATTAAAAGCAACAACATTTGCATCTTCAATCTTATCTGTCTCGGAATATCCCATCTCTTCAAGCATTCCAGAAATTTTCTCTGAATCGTTTTCGTTTAACTGGCATCCCATTGTTAATACTATATATTTTAGATTTTTTCCTTCGTTTAATTTTCGTACTTTTTCTATATATATTTTTTGTTCGCTAATTTTTTCTTGCATTTCCATAACCTTCTAATATTCTCCATTTTTCAACTTTTTTCTCGGATTATTTTACTATAAAAAAGAAAAAATAGCAAGGATATTGACAATTAAATTTGGCTAAATCGTAATGGTTTTGAACCAGAACTGGTTGACAAAAGCTAAAAATATAGTATAATATTATTGTAGTTTTTGATGTAGGAGAAAAAATTATGGCAAAAATATGGAAAAAATTGTTGTTAGTAATTCTTATTGTTGCATGTTTATTTAATGTAGTATCTAAAATAGTAAAAAGGTACTCATTAAAAGAAGAAATGCAAAGTTCTATTCAATATATGGAAGAACATCAAAAGAATGAAAATACATTATAAAAAAAAATAAATTAATACTTGAAAATATAATTCAATTATGTTATTATAGTATTTAGCAGTTTTTATTAAAAAAGGGAGAGGTGAATACAATGAAAGAAGGAATACATCCAAATTATGCAGAAACAACAATCACATGTGCATGTGGTAATGTTATAAAAGCTGGATCAACAAAGAAAGATATTAAAGTTGATGTTTGCTCAAAATGCCATCCATTCTGGACAGGTAACTTAAAAAGAGAAACAACAGGTGGAAGAGCAGCAAAATTCAGAGAAAAATATGGAATTCAATAATAAAAAAATTAAAGGAAATGGAAGCATCTCCTTTATTTTTTTGCCTTATGTTAATAAATATTTATACATTTTGCCTTTACTACATTATTTTCTATGTATCCATTTATAAATACTTGATTATTTTTATTTAATTTGCTATAAACAAAATCTGCAAGTTGATTATACGCTTGTATCCTTACTATTTGTTTATCGTTCGTTTCTATTTCAAAGCATGCTATTGCTTTATTTTTTGAATTTATTATAAATTTAAATTCTATATCGCTAATTATTTTTCCTATTAAAAATACCTCATTCATTTTTTTATTTTCCCTTACACTATAAATAAATTGTCCCAAAAAATTTGCTTTAAGTCGTTCTTTTATAAAATTCTGCTTTAAATTTCAGCCAAAATTTATTATTATTTTTAAGCCAGTAATCTATTTATATTATTACCGGCTAATTTTCGTAAAACACATGTATTCCAATTTTGTACTAACATATGTTTTACTGATTCATGTTTACCTAAATTAGGATGTGATAAATCTCTTTAATACTAATACTTTCATTGTATATATTCCGTAAAATATATAATCTAGAAATTGTATTAGAGTGAGCCTGAAACCATTGTTATCGTTGGCATTGT
>ERZ1673744.185-NODE-185-length-94467-cov-9.454529_pt1 | contig 94467 bp, 102 predicted proteins | sample MGYA00580207_ERZ1673744 | MGnify/ENA primary metagenome ERZ1673744 (study PRJEB41218, sample SAMN15661751) | gut metagenome | host: Homo sapiens | place: Canada: London | collected 2015-08-20/2019-03-30 | study: EMG produced TPA metagenomics assembly of... | reverse complement strand
AGCATTTATATTCAAAGTGGATAAAAGAATGAGAATAAAAAATAATTTTTTCATAGCACCGAAATAAAATCTCACTAAATAATTTGCATATATTATTTATTTTGCTTACATTTGTACCTGTTGAGAATATCTACAGTTCTTATCTCTCCAGAGATTCATACCATAAAGTTGATGTACAGGCTTTGGAGATGAATAGGGTAGTAGTTCCAAATAGGAATGAGGTAACCCCTATACAAAAACTGTCTTAGTTATAAGGAGTGGTAGCCTACCAATGTAGATGAGAAAAGGTTGAGGGTAAAAGGCTCTTGGGGTAAACCGCCCACTATGAAATTCTAAGATAAGGGGATATAGTAATATATCCTCTAATGGATTTAAAAAAAATTAACAAATCCATAAGGGATAACTATACCCTAAAGGAAATAAAGTAAAATATAAAATAAAGGAAAAGTAACATGAAAGAAATCATTGTAGGAAGTAATGATAGCAGATCATATTTACCTTCATCAGGCATGCTATCCAAACTATGGCACTCTCTATTCTCTAGAACCCAATCCAAGAATATTTTCGAACAATTGGAGACCTATATTAACGGAATTAAAATATCCTGTTTTGATTTAGTAATAAGCTTTAATCAAAAGACATTAAAGTGGGAATTTTCCAATAAGAGATTTAGATATAAATCTAATTATACATTATTTGATATACTTGATCTCCTACAAAAGGAGAACGTATATATTAGATTAAATCTAGGGAAAGTATCTTACATAGAAGATAATGAAGGATTTATACAGCTATGTAAATATTTGGAGAAAAATTATCCTAAAATTAGATTCTTCGGAGGATATAGGATAAAAGATGGTAAGCAGCTCTATAAATTTGATTCAGATATAGTGGATTCAGATATACACTTATGGATAGCTTCTTCAATGAAAGATTCTAAATGGTATGAGAAGGTACTTCCGAAATTGTACTCAAGAAGAAAGAATAAAGAAAATTATTTAAAGGTAAAACCAGGAATAAACTTGTTCGATTTTGTATAAAATTCATAATCAATTATAATGTATAAAATACAAGAAAAATTAGATGAGATAATAAAGAACCAAGAGATCCTTAATAAAATTCAAGTGGCTATTTATGATCTATTACTAAGGATAGAAAGTAAAATGCCATCTGGGGAAAAGAGTTCTTAAGAAATTATTTAGCGGATATAGCTGGAACTATAACAGCAGAATTAGGATTAGTCGATATATTGAATGAGATAAAGAAAGGATAAGAAAACTTATGAAAAAATTAATTATCGAGTGTAATGGAAATATAGTTAAAGTTAATTTGACTGTAAACAATACATCAATTATAGATTCTTATAAGATAAAATCAGTGAACGATATGATGGATATCTTAGATAAGATAAGAGAATCTAGTAAAGAATTTTATGCAATACACCATAGAGGTATTATTGGAATGATAAATGAATGGAGAGCTCATAATCTCCTTTATAATTTGCATATAAAGAGAGATAGAACAGGAACTGTTGATCTTAATAAAGATCAGAGTATATGGGCAAAAATAGCTTATGCTATTTTATCTTTTCTATACTTTTAACACAAAATAACTAAGAATTATTTGTATAATTAAATAATTATGTCTACCTTTGTGGACAATATAAATGTTGTAACAATTATGTATGAGGATATATTATTAACCCCTTTAGATTCTTCAAGAAAAGAAGAAATAAATAGCCCCCAAGATTTATTTATCTCCTTCTTGAACAAATTGGAAGGATGGAAAACTAAATGTAAGAATCTTCATTGGGCTGCTCCAAAGAAAAATATACATGTATATTTAGATGAATTCCTTGATATTTTAGGAGACTATCAAGATGGATTAGCTGAAGGTTATATGGGAATTTTAGGAAAAATGCAACCTAATGTAATAAAAGGCACTCCAAGTGATACATTAAATGCTATGGATTTTATAGAGGAAGTAAGATCGGATACTCTTTTATTTTATAATAAAATACCTCAAGAGACTATATATAAAGGTATAACATCTGAATGTGAGACTTTTATTCAAAATATTAATAAGTATAAGTACTTGTTCGGTTTATGTGATATTAGACCTTATTAATGTGTTGCTCCCTTCTTCTAACGACTAGGAAACCAGTTTTGTACTCTGGGAATAAAGGTTTGAATCCTTTAGGGAGCTCTAAGTTTTTATTAGTTTACTAAGGCAATGGAAGTGAGAAATGTAATGAGTGTATTCATTGGGAATACAGTGAGAGAAGTTATTAACTTTGCTAACAATAATTCTATATCTAAAGAAGATATAGTTTCAATAATGAAAGACAAAGACCAGATATATCTTATTTATTATAGACATATCCCAATTTAAAAGAAAGCTAATATGAAGAAGCAGGAAGTAGTAGAAAGAGAACTAATGCCTCAAGAAGAGTTTGAGAAGTACATAAAAGATAACAGTGGATTGAAAACTTTTGAAGCTGTAGGAAGATATAAATCTGTGAGGAGAGCTATTAAAAGAAATCATGTAACTGGAGAAGGATTTCTCATTCCAAGAAGACCTTTCAATAATAGAGCTAATACTAGTAAAAAGAAGAAAGCTCATAGTAGAAGTACAAATGAATATAAGAGGAACATTTATGGACAACTTATTAGATACTACAAAAGAGAAGCTCAGTAAAGAAGACTATGAGAAGATTCCAGTAGCCTATTGTAGAAACTGTCTATCTTTAAATATTATGAAGATAGATGACGATGACCCTGAACTTGACTATTGTGATGAATGTGGGAGCACATCTATCTTAGTAACAAACATAGATAAATGGAGAGAATTATATAAAGAAAAATACGGAAAACATTTAATATAAATAGTATAATGGAAGAGAATGTAAGAGATACAGCAGTAAAAGAGAATGCAAAAATGAGTTATGAGCAGTTAGAGGATGCAGCACATCAATTGAGTGAGCAAGTTAGACAACTGTATGCAAAACTTCAAGAATCTAATCTTGGGAATATGTTCAAAAGATTAGATTATCTCTTTAAGGTAATTGAAAATGCTCATGCATTTAATGCAGAATTCATTTCTAAATGTACTTCAGAAATAGAGTCTTTAATGACTCTTCCTGACAATGAAGATGAACCTAAAGAAGATTCAGGACAATCTGAAAATTAAACATATGAATAGGAAAGCTAATAATGTTATTAGAATTCCTACTTCACTAGATGGTAAATTTTTCGAATATTGGTTTAAGTTTCTTAGACCTTTCCATAATTTGACAGACAGAGAAATAGATGTTATTGCATGTTTTGTAAAACATAGATATGAACTCAGTAAGGTTATCAAAGATAATGACATACTTGATAAAGTTACTATGAGTGAAGATACCAAAAGAAAAGTAAGAGAAGAGTGTAATATAACTCTTCCTCACTTTCAAGTAATTATGGGCAAGCTAAGGAAGAATGAAGTAATAATAAATGGTAGAATAAATCCTAGATTCATACCTAATATAGAGGAAGGATGCAATGCTTTTCATTTATTGTTATACTTTGAATTAAAATGAGATATGAAGACATTTTGAATAAAGTTGCTGCAGATTTAGGTATCCCAATTGAAGTAGTAAAACTAGCCTATAAATCTTATTGGGAGTTCATAAGGCAAACTATTCAATCCTTACCATTAAAGGATAATCTAAGTGAAGAGGAGTTCTCTAAATTAAGAACTAATTTTAATATTCCAAGCCTAGGGAAACTATCTTGCACATTTGATAGAATGACCAGGATGAAAAAGAGATTCGAATATATAAAGAAATTAAGAAAGGAAGACAAATATGATTAAAGTAAAAAAGATACGTCCCATGTTCACTGCATTAGTAACCACCATGAATAAGTATGAGGATGATATAAAAACTTCTGCTGGCCTAATAGATACAAGTAGACAAAAAGGAACTCTAAAAGAGTATCAGACAGTACTTGCCATAGGAGACTCAGTAAGAGGAATTAATGTAGGGGATATTGTATGTATAAATCCTTCTAGATTTGCGGTTAAGAAACATAAGGAAGGATCATTAAAAGATGGTATCGTTACTGATAATCCAGTTGTAACCTATAATTTCGATATTATCGAACTTGATAATAAACAATGTTTATTACTTCAAGACAGAGATATTGATTTTGTAATTGAAGATTATGAGGAAATTCCAGATGTGGCTCCTTCAAATATAATCATACCTAGGAAAAAGAAAATTCTTTCCTAAATTCAGGAAGGCCAGTCAGTTAGTTGGCTGGCCTTTCTTTTATTTTTTTTTTCTTTAATTTTCTTTATTTATGAGTATAGAAGATATTATAGAGTCTTTGAATAGGTACATACGTCTAGAAAGAAATGAACAAGGGATCTCTGTTAACAGCCATCTGGTTTTGCAAAGAATTGTAGAGCCTAATTCGACATTTAAATCATATAAGAAGTATGAATGGATAGTGTGGCTCATTGACAATGATTCTAAATATAAAATTGTCATAGTTTCTCTTACAGAAAAAGTTCTGAAAGATCAAGAAGAGGGAATAAATAAGAGATTATGTAATTCTTTATTAGAAGCTCTTTTTAGATTTATAAGAACTGAGGATTACAATCAAATAGTAAATGGTAATTATAAGGGAGGAAGTCTATGAGGTTATTAAAATATGAAGGATTTAAATTGACATTTGAACCGGAGTTACTTACCATAAAAGTCTTTAAGAAGCTTCATCAGAGAGATAAAACCAAAGATAAAAGTAAATTTTTACAGGAGTTAGGGTATATATATTTTTTTGTAGATCCTAGATCTGATTTTCAAATATATACTGATGAAGAGGAGAGACATAAAAAGATATTAGAAGGTATAGGAGTTTCTGACACTTGGAAGATAGATAAAGATTTACAAGAAGCTATAGATTATTATGCTAAATTCAAACCGATATCAGCTCTGTTATTAGATGATACTAGAGCTATGATTAATGGATACAGAAGCAAGTTAAGAGCTTTAACAGCTACTATGGCTGATCTGGATGTGAAAGAAACAAAAGATGTAGGAAGTATAATAAAGCAAATACCTTCTCTAGTAAAAGATTTGGATGAAGCTGAAAAGGCAATTACTAAGGAAATTGCTTCAAATGATAGAGTAAGAGGTAGTGTAGAAAAATCCATGTATGAAGATCTTATACTGTAGCATATTTTATTATGGATGAAAAAGTATTAATACAAACTAATGAATATCAAACTCCTATAACCAGAGAACTTTTATCTAAATATCCAGATGAAGTGGTAGAGCAATTTATGGACTTCATTTCTACAGTTCCTTTTATTCAGAATCTTATTTCTTCTTCTAGACCAAAAATAGAAGATTTACCCAGAGATAAGTATAATAGAGCTATTATAGATATAACTAACCCACCAATATATAAAGATGCAGATTATTTCAGGCAATCTGCATTGTATTTTCTAAAAGAAGGGGTATATACAAAACTTATACCTAATCCTAATCCTAATAGTGAGTATAGAAGATTCTGGGATAGAGAAATAGATAGATGCTATAATGGTCTCTTAAGAGAATCTGATGGAATGTGGATTCCAGGATATTTATATTGGTTCCTCAATTATTGTCCAATGATGATAAATGAATATCAGAAGGGCAAAAAGAAAGCTATAAGAAAGGAGGGATTCGGGCTATTCTTTGAAGGAATTTGGCTACGGTATCTATACCTTAATGACGCCAGAGAAGAAGGCCATCATGCTGCAGAGCTTGCTAAGAGAGGTTGTAGTAAAAGTTACTCATTGGCATCTATAATGTCAAAAAATTTGATAATAGGGGAGTCTGTGGAAACTCAAAGAAGAAATATTACAGTTCTCACAGCATACCAAAAGGAGTATCTTAGAGATGATAAGGATGGAACTTTAAGTAAGTTTGTTCCTACTTTATCTCACTTGTCAAAATACACTCCATTTCCTAGACTAATGATTAAACAGTCATCTAATGAGATGACCTGGCAAATGGGATATAAGGATGAGTATGGGAAACTTCAAGGGTCACTAAATATGGTTATGGGGGTATCTGCTAAAGATGACTCTGATAAGTTAAGAGGAAAGAGAGGTTGGATATTATTTGAAGAGTTTGGTAACTTTAGTGGACTACTGGAGCTTTACGATGTTACTAGAAAATCAGTAGAAGATGGTGATTTTACTTTCTCTCTAATGTATCTTGTGGGTACAGCCAACAATAAAGAATCTAATTTCCAGTCTGCTAAAACTTTATTATATGCCCCCAGTTCTTATAATATAAAAGAAGTAAAAAATGTATATGATAAGAAAGGTCAAGGAAAAGATTACTTCGCATATTTCTTTCCAGCTTACTTAAATAGAGCAGGATGCTTTAATGAAGATGGAATATCGGATGTAGTAATGGCCCTATTACAAATATTGAATAATAGATATAAAGCAAAATATGGGGCTGATCCAACCTCAGTATTAAGAGTAATAGCAGAAGATCCTATTACTCCTGCAGAAGCTATTATAAAGGTAAAAGATGCTTATTTTAATGTACAAGCTCTTAATGAGAGAGCTTCTCAATTGGATAAAAATCCTAGCCTATATAATGATATATATGTTGGGGAATTATATATTGATGGAGAAGGAGAAGTAAAATTCAGACCAACTGATAGTACTCCTATACGGAGTTATCCAGTTGATAATGATACTAAGGGAGCATTGGAGATATATGCTATGCCTGAAAAGGACAAATCTGGTAAAGTATTCAATAACAGGTATATTATAGGAGTAGACCCTGTTGATAATGATGTAGCTGAATCCTCTTCATTATACTCATGCTTTGTATTCGATTTATTTACTGATACCATAGTAGCTGAGTTTACTGGAAGAAATCCTTTTGCTGATGATAATTTTGAGATAACAAGATTATTATGTTTGTTCTATAATGCAAGATGTTTGTATGAGAGTAATAAGAAAGGAATATATGCATATTTTAAAGTTAAAAGAAGTGTTCATCTTTTAGCTGAAACTCCAGAGTATCTTAGAGACAAACAACTTATAAAGTACAGTAATGTTGGATCTAATGCATATGGAGTAAATGCCAGTTCTGCTATTAATAATTATGCTAATTCTTTATTAAGAGATTGGTTTAATAAATTAGTTCAGATATCAATAGAAAAAGAAGATGGAACTTATGATCAAGTAAGTGTTCCTGTAATACATACTTTAAAAACAAGAGCTTTAATAGAAGAGGCTATACAATTTAATCCTGAAATCAATGTAGATAGAATAAGAGCTATGGGAATGGTTATGATATATAGACAAGAATATATTATAAGATATGGTGATAATATGAATGCTGAGTCTAGAGAAAAATATGATGAGGATGATTTAAGTAATGATCCCTACTTTAGAAATAACTATGATCTTAGATTTGGCAGTAAATTTAGCTAAAAAGAATGTTAGGAATTAATAAACTACTTATATTATTGTTTTAGAAAGCAGTTTCACGTAACTTTGTAAAGAATAAAATGAATCAAATATGTCTGAATTAATAAATTTACCTCCACAGCAATTACCGTTCTCCAAGAAGAATAAGAAGTGGAGAAAGGCACATCTTGATTGGGCTGACTCTAAAACTTTCTTCAATTATAGTCTTGTAAGAAAATCTGTGATTCATAAAAAGATTAACTACGATCTTTTGAATGGGAAACTCCATATGTCAGATATAGAGTTGGTGTTGAATCCTGATAATATAAAGGCTGGATTTGTTCCAGATAGGATTCAGCATTACCCTATTATGAATAGCAAATTAAATGTATTAAGAGGTGAAGAATCCAGAAGAATTTTTGATTATAGAGTAGTTGTAACTAATCCAAATGCTATCTCTGAAATAGAGAATAATAAAAAGGAAGAGCTATTACAGAACCTACAAAAACTAATAGCTGATACATCTAGATCTGAAGAAGAATTCAACCAAGAACTCGAGAAACTAAATGATTATTATACCTATGAGTGGCAAGACATGAGAGAGATAAGAGGGAATGCTGTTCTTAATCATTATGTTAAAGAATATAATATCCCATTATTGTTTAATAATGGCTTCATGGATGCAGTTACTGTAGGTGAAGAGATGTATCAATGTGATATTGTTGGGGGAGAACCTATAATAGAAAGACTTAATCCTTTAAAGGTTAGAGTATTCAAATCAGGTTATTCTAATAAAATAGAAGATGCCGATATGATTATAATAGAGGATTATTGGAGTCCTAGCAGAGTTATAGATACATACTATGATGTCTTAAGTAAAAAAGATATTGAATATATAGAGAATATCCCTGACCATATTGGTCAAGCATCTATTGATTCAATGGATAATATAGATGAAAGATTTGGTTATGTAAATAACCATATGGTGGGAGAAGAGATAAGTACAGATGGGTTCTATTTTGATCCCTTTAATCTATTTTCAGATTCTATTTCAAATTCTTTACTTCCTTATGATCTAGCTGGTAATATTAGAGTGCTAAGGATGTACTGGAAATCCAGAAGGAGGATAAAAAAGGTTAAATCCTATGATCCAGAGACTGGAGAAGAGGTTTATAATTTCTTTCCTGAAACCTATGTTATAGATAAGGATAATGGAGAGGAGGAACAAATATTTTACATAAATGAAGCCTGGGAAGGTACTAAGATAGGAACTGATATTTATGTAAATATGAGACCAAGAGTAGTACAATATAACAGATTGTCTAATCCATCTAGATGTCATTTCGGTATTATAGGAAGTATATATAATCTTAATGATAGTAGGCCATTTTCTTTAGTTGATATGATGAAGAGATATAATTATTTCTATGATGTTATTCATGATAGACTGAATAAGATAATGGCTAGAAACTGGGGAAAACTATTAAGATTAGATCTCGCCAAAATTCCGAAGAAATGGGATATAGAAAAATGGATGTATTATGCCAAAGTTAATGGTATAGCAGTTGAAGATAGCTTCAAAGAAGGTAATATAGGAGCAGCTAGTGGAAAACTTGCAGGAGCTCTTAATAATTCCTCTTCTGGAGTAATAGATGCTGAGTTTGGGAATTCTATTCAATCACAGATTAACCTTCTTGAATTTATTAAAATGGAAATGTCTGAAGTGGTTGGAATTACTAGACAAAGAGAAGGACAAATAAGTAATAGGGAAACAGTAGGAGGAGTTGAGAGAGCTACTTTACAGTCTTCCCATATAACTGAATGGTTATTTGTTATACATGATGATGTAAAGAGACGGGTATTAGAGTGCTTTCTGGAAACGGCTAAAATAGCTTTTAAGGGTAGAAGTAAAAAGTTCCAATATATTTTATCAGATAATTCTATGAGGATTATGGATATAGATGGAGATGAATTCGCAGAAGCTGACTATGGTTTAGTTGTTGACAATAGCCAAGGTACTCAAGAATTAGCACAGAAACTAGATATGCTAGCACAAGCTGCTTTACAGAATCAAACATTGTCATTCTCTACAATTATGAGATTATATAACTCTAGTTCTTTAGCTGAAAAGCAGAGATTAGTAGAGAAAGATGAGCAAGCTATACAAGCAAGAAATGCGCAAGCTCAACAGCAACAAATGCAAGCACAGCAGCAAATAGTTCAGTTAGAGAATGAACAAAGATTAGCTGAGATGCAGCAGAAAGAGCAAGCTAATATAAGAGATAATGAAACTAAAATCATTGTGGCTCAGATACAGGCTAATAGTAAGGAAGATGGAATAAGTGAGCCTGAAACTGATGATGATAGAGCTAATTTAAGAGAGAAAATTAGGGAGTTCGATGAAAAAATGAGATTAGAAAAGGAGAAACTCTCCTTTGAGAGAGAGAAGCATTCAGATGATGTAAGAATAAAAGAGAAGTCTTTAAAAAAGAATAAGAATACTAACTCTAATAAATGAATAAGATGGTAAGAGTCAAGGATATAATTATTTCAGAGTCTGCTCTGAATGATCCAAAAGTTGGATGGATAACCATTAGTAATGGAAAGCCTGTACTTAGATTCAATATAAATGGAGTATGGAAGGATATGACGGAAAAGACTGATAACCCAGGAGAGGATGTAGATAATTATTATAGAATATTAGTAGATCCGGTTGGAAGTCTTTGGTTGCTGTCCATATATGGAGATGCAGATTTGAACAATGATGAGCAGACTACTGATATGACCGTAGTTTGTTTCAGTACTGAAGAATCCTTAATGAGATGGAGATTTGTTGCCGGATACACTGTTGGTCAGTATAAGGCATTAACTGGAGAAACTATTTCAAATGAAATTGATTTTGATGATAATCATCAATTTCCATTATATATTGACTCAGATTTAATTAGTTCAGCAAAATATGGTCAATTAGAAGACACAGATACTTTAACAGAGATACTCCAAAGGTTATGGGGTAATTGTGGGGAAGGAACTGTAAGACAGTTTACAGACGGCTATGGAAACATATACAATGTATCTAAAGTAACAGATAGTAATACTGTTTCAGTAATTAAGTATTTTCCAGAAGAACAATGGGTAACCTTTTTATTTGGGTCTAATGTGAGCTTCTCTGATAATGCTGCTATAATAGCAGCTATGAATGGAGGGAGCACAGTTACTATAGATTTAGCAGATATACAATCTATTATATCTTCTACTAGATATGGAAATACAGATAATTCTAATGTTACCCTTTATCCTAATCAGACAGTATGGTGTTCTGCAGCTGTAGAAGCATTAAATGTTACCATCAATACAGATGGTAGGGAAAAAAGTAGTGTGATGTCAGGAGTAAGTTATTTGGCTTGTAAACCTGATGTTAAGACTATAAATCTTACAGCTGGAGCCAATATCAGTATATTTCCAAGTGGTCCCTTGAGCTTAACAGGCAGTGGAAACAAATTAGTACAATTTACCTTCATAAAAACAAGTGAAGGAATTGCTTATGAGGTTTATGTTAGTAAATTAGGAGAAGATTTTTAAGATTATGGGAGTGATAAGAAAATTAAAAGATAAAGAACTGGTTGGAGGAACCCAAGATGAAGAAGTTTATCCTGTAACAAGTACACAATCAGTTTATAATAGTCAGAATAAGACATTGGATCAGCTGTTAGCTCTTAATCTTCCAATAAATATTTCTGCCAATTATTCTGCCAATTATTCTGCCACTGCATACTCTCTTCAAGAGGCTATAAGTGCAGTTCCCTTATATGATAGAAGGATTGGATTTGTAGGAACATTTTTATCTAAGGATTTGACTCCGAATAAGTGGGTAACCATACAGTATAATGGTGTATCTGTAGATAGTAGTGCTTGGGTTAACCCTGATAATTGGGTTCAGATGCTATCTGAATTGGATATAGTACAGTCTAGTGGAAACTCTGAAGACAAAGTAATGAGTCAGAAGGCTGTTAAGAAGTTTGTGGAAGAATATAATGGTTCTAAAGTGGTATATGACTTATCCCTATTTGACACCTTATCTTTTGGAGATAATGTTAGTAACGCTTTTATTCCTATATCTGGTGGATTTGAAGGTAAGACTAAGTTTCCTTCTATAGGAGATAAGGTAGCTAACGTAGCTTATGGTTCTATCCAAGGAGTGGTAATATTCTCTGGAACTGAACTAAGAACAGGCAGAAAAGTAGTAATATATACAAGTTATGGAGGAGTAAATACTATATATATCAATAACAACTCTGTCTCTAATATATCAAGAACTCATGTATATAATTTTGCCTTATTAAAGACTATTAACGGTGATAGCACGTCTTCAGAACTTAGAGCTGCATTTATACCAGTGGGGGGTAATAAATTAATTCCTCCTAGAGCTGGAGATGTAGCTGTTTCAGCCGGATCCTCTGAAAGTGCCGTATTTGTTTCAGTTACCTATGATGATAGTGCCTATACCATTCATTATATAGTAAATGATGAGCATAGGATGATAAAAGCATCTTCCGATTGGGTGATACAGGACTATACTGTATATAGCTTATCGGAGTTAAAGAACTCAATAGAAATTAGGACTGCTACATTACCTTTATCTAATTTTTTATTACTAGAAACTGGAGCCTCACAAGTAGATGTTGCTAGAGCACTAAATATGGATGCTAACTCTACTAGTGGTGGGATATCTGCTTCATTAATCAGATTAAGTGCCATTCCTATAATTGATCTAGTATCTAGTAATACTGATACTAGTGAGAATAGAATAAAGTGCAATATAAGTGAACTTACTGAGATCATAGGTACTTCAGCTAAAACCTTGCATAGAATATCCTTTACTTATATGAATAAATCATATGATTATGACTTCTATACAAAAGATAATAATGAATATACTGTTAGAGTTACAGTAGGTAGGTTAAATGTAGAGACACTGTCATTTGTTAATATTCAAGCTTTAAATGGTTCGTCTAATGTTAGTACTATAAAGACTGCTTTAAAAATAAATAGGTTAAAATCCATTAAATCTAGACTAGAAGAGTTATCAAAGTGTATGGTAGTATTAACGGATGATGACGTAAATGATAATTTTGAGGATCGTATTTATGTAAATTTATATAAAACTAGGAGGTCAATTAATTCCACCTCATATGCTGGTGTAGCTATGACTTATAATAGACTCAATTTCATTCAAACTACCTTCTTTTATAATCCTACACCAGAGCAGGAAGATTTGGATTATTCAAAAGTAGCTAGAGAAGTTTGTGTATTACCGAACCCTGACATTGATTAGCACTATGAATATAAGTCATAATGATGATTTTAAAATAAGATTAAATTTTGTAGATTTGAGAGGGAAACCATTAGATCCCTCTCAAATAAAATTTAAATTTATTTATCAAGATTGTGAATGTAATACCTATGAAGTATCTTACAATGGAGTAAATAGAGTAAATAATATACTTAAAGATGGAGTATTATATGCTATATTTAACTCTGGAATTTTTGCAAGAGGGCAACTAAGTGTTGTAAGAAACTATCAAATGCCTGACGAAGATTTTCAGGATGGTATTTGGAACTTTAGTTCTCCTAGAGAGTTATTAAATATAATAATAATTTAATATGGAAAATATAATAGTAATGAAAGAAAAAGTTATATTATCTGAAGCTCCTCTATGTGAGCAAACTGTTACTATACCATGTATAAAAGGGGATAAGGGAGATCCATTCACCTACGAGGATTTTACACCCGAACAAATCAAGGAGTTGCAAAAGCCGGCTACCGATGCGGGTGCTGCTGCTTTGACTGCTGCAAATACGGCTATTGTGGCGGCCGATAAAGCAAACCAAGCGGCGGAGAGCGTAGACAATAAAATCTTCGGGAAACAAGACAGATTGATTAGTGGAGAAAACATCAAAATAAAAGGCAATGTTATTTCTGCGCAGGGAATAAACGGGAAATTATTCGAAGATACGAGTAAAACCTACCAGCTGTATTATTTTAAAAACGGTTTGTTTTTTTATTGCAACAAGGATGGCAGGCTTGCCTGTTGGAATGAACAGACAGGAAAAGATACCGTTTATGATGAAATCCGGTTAAATATACATTCATATCAATATATTAGAAACTCTTGCTTCGTTTATAAAGACGGTAAAATCATTGTACCTAACAGTAGTGCCATCACCTGCTGGGATTTAGATGCACGAACTAAGATATGGACTTTATCAGAACCGTACTATAATTGCAACTTCGTCGAATATAAGGACTTCGTTTATTTTTACAAAAATGATAGCGTTCTACGACTGATAGATTTTGAAACCGGTCTCACTGAAAAAGAATTCGATCTGAAAGAATTGTCCGGAGCCACCATTTCAGATATTCAGAATTTCGGGCAATGCGAATACAACGGATTCAATTATTTCCTGTCGTACAGTAATTTGTTTAAAATCGACAGTTCCAACGGCGATATTTCATTTGTAGGGAAAATAGAAGGTTCAGGATATAACATTATCGTCTATTTCAAAAGTGCAGCTTATGTTATCAGCCGTCAAAAGATTTGTACGATAGAGATGTTAAACATAGAGAACGGGACTCTTGCCAAGAAAAACGAAGCGGGATATACCATGAATACTTATGTCAATGTTTCCCCAAGCGATTCATTGATGGGCAATGCGATTTATGGTTATAATTATAAACTCACTTTCAACAGCTTGTACTACAATATTTATGTATATGCAGATATAAATATGGACGAATATGTCGGGAGAGTGATAAAAGGAGATTTCGGGTATATTCAGATTCCTAACCCTAATTTGGAAAATGGAAAACTTCTGTATCCGAGGTATAAAAAATTCAATTGATATGATACAAGTTAAAATATACGACGAAAGAGTCACTAATATTTATTATGGCGAAACCCTGATAGAAGGATTCATACGAATAGATTCTATCCCATCTCCCGAGGAGATACCCGGAAAAATACCTGTGATGTATTACCGGAACGGGGCGATAGTCTATGAGTACGAACCTATCCCAGAGATGCCGATAGAAGAGGAACATCTCATTCCCGAGATGACATATGAAGAGCAAGTAGTGGCAAAGATTCGAGAAAGATATAGTATTAATGACGAATTAGCTCTACTTCGTCAAAAGGATACAAAGACATCAGAGTTTCAAGCATATTATCAATACGTGGAAGAATGTAAAAGTAACATAAAAGCAAACTAACAATATAGAAAATGGGAACTATTATAATAACAGGTAATAAAGGAAATGGAGGGGGACTCCCACCCCAACAAAAAATCACTCCGGCAACGGAAGGTAATTACCTGACTACCTACCAAGAAGGCGACGATATAAAGACTTACGAGGGAGTAAAAGCGATGTACACGCCGGCAGACTTCGACGCTTCGTCCGTAAGGGAGATTACACCGGAAGAACATCTAAGCTACCAAAAAGCCAAAGAACAGGCTTTGCAGGAGGAAACAGAACAGGGAAATAATGCTTAAAATGCAACTAATAAGATAATAAATGTTAGTATGTATGATCAGTACTATCAAGAAATATTTATGGATTATACTAGTAATAGTATTAGGTCTGCTTATGGTTAGTACTTGTGTACTATACAATAGGTCCAGAAATTTAGCTAATGAACTTTCCATTTCATTAGCTAATGAAAAAGCCTTTTCTGCAGAAAATTCTATCTTAAAAGATGAGAGTAGAGTGTTTCAATTTAGAATAGAACAATTAGACTACTACAATGATTCTCTTCTGGAGCAAATGAATAAGGTCAGGAAAGAACTTAAGATAAAAGATAGTAAGTTAAAGCAAATGCAATACCTATTAGCTCAATCTTCTAAGAAAGATACTATATTCTATAGAGACACTATATTTAAGGATGCAACTATTAATATGGATACTGTGCTAGGGGATAAATGGTATAAGTTACAATTAGGCTTGAGATATCCTAACACCATAATAGTTAATCCAGAATTTACTACTGAAACTAATATAGTTTGGAGTGTAGATAAGGAAACTATAAAGCCTCCCCACAAATGCTGGCTTGTTAGATTATTTCAGAAAAAACATAATGTATTGAAAGTTGATATTATAGAAAATAATCCTTATTCTACAGTTAGAAAAAGTAGATTTATAGAGGTGATAAAGTAATAGTAGATATTTTATTTATATAATTGATTATATCAAACTATTTGTATATCTTTGTTTATCTTTAATAGGCATATAAAATGGATAATAGAATTATAAATAGAGCAGAGGTTATTAATTCTCTGCAAGTGAGTGTACTAAGAAATATACCAGCAGGTGATTTTAACCCTGGGATTGGATTTTTAGTGAAAAATATTACTGAGGGGAATATACAACTTCAAGTGAGACCTGCTGGTCAATCAGAGTTTATAACTACTGTCTTATATCCTGGCTGGAATCCAGAGATTTATTCTGAGATTAAAGGAGTATTAGCAAATACCTTGCAATATGGATATTAAATACTAGGTAGGAATAATCTTGTACCTATCAATACTAATAGAGCTGTAACCTATCTAACTAAATTCAACTATCATAATAGTAATTATGTGTTAAATATTCAAGCTAGTACCTTTACAGGAGGAAGTAGGCTATGTATAGGAGGAAAAGTAGATGGTCAAACCGCTGGAGATATGTTTTTTTTCACAAACTTCTTCTGTATCCTTATTCTATGCATGTAGATCTTTTAAAAATACAATTAAAGAAATTGAAAGTAAAAAATAATTTTTAATATATGGATCCAAGTTTAATTACAGGAATTGTAACTTTGGGTACTAACCTAGCTACAGGTATAGTAACCTGGTTACTAGCCAGAAGAAAATATAATACGGAAGTAGACTCTAATGAGATAGAAAACTTAAAGAAATCTCTAGAGTTTTATGAGGATATAGTAAGAGATAATAATAGAAAGCTTCAATTCTATATTAAACTTGCTGAAGATAATAGAGTAGAAGTATATAGATTGAAGGGTACTATTCATAGATTATTAAACAATTCCTGCTTGGATAATATTTGTACTAAAAGACAATTCTATACTGAGGATCAAATTAGGGATATTTTAGGAGAGGTAGCCCCTTGTACTGAAGAGGATGAAAAAGAATAATAAAACAGGTATATGGAATTAAATCTAAAGAGAGTATCAAAAACTAATAATTATACCATAGGACAGCTATATATTAATGGTAAATATGAATGTGATACATTAGAGGACACTGACAGAGACCTAACTAGTTCAATGTCTTTAGAAGAAATTAAATCAAAGAAAATTTATGGTAACACAGCTATACCGAAGGGAATTTATAAGATTACCTTAGATATAGTAAGTCCTAAATTTAAAGATAGAGTATGGGCTAAGTTTTGTAATGGGAAGTTGCCTAGACTTCTTGATGTTAAAGGTTATGACGGAGTTCTCATTCACGTGGGAAACAAAGTAGGTGATACTCTTGGGTGCATTCTAGTTGGGGAAAACACTAGTAATGGAGTTATTAGTAATAGTACTATTACATTTAAAAAACTTTATTCCAGCCTTTTAGAAGGTAAGAATAGAGGAGAAGAATTAACTATTAAAATAGAATGATTATGATGAAAAGAAGTGGATGTAAAGGGAAAGGCAAGGGAAAAGGTAAAAGTAAAAGTAAATAATTATGGGAAGACCTAGGGCATTAAATGGTACAACTGGAGCTTCCTCTCTTAGAAGGAGAAGAGAGCTGAAGAAGAAGAGAAAAAGATAAGGTTTAACTATGAGAAGGCTAGTTATCTATAAGTTGGAATTGATCTGCGTGAAATATGTTCCAATAATTATTGCTCTCCTTAGTTTACTAGATAATGTGTTAATGTACTATGATATTAGCCTAGATATACTTTCATATATTGCCGGTACATCTATATTAACTACTATTCTAATGTATATTAGTAGTTATGTTTATAAATTTTGTAAGTATCATAGGATGTTTATACATTATATAGTAGTAAACAAAGTAATAGCAATGGTAGATAACTATATCATAATACCTTTAAGTGATTTCTACCTGCTGTTATTTAATATGATAATAGCAGGTATATTTTTATTTTTTGTATTGTACTTTCACTTAAAATATGGAGGGAGAAGCAATGATTAATCTAATTAGAGAATATTTACTGAAGTTAGTAGATAATATTGATGCTGGAAATTCTAATTTGACGGAAGATGAAACAATTAAATTAATTTCTGTACTGAAAGAATTAACTGATAGAGAAAGAAGATTAAGTAAGTATGAATCTTGTAGATATTTAAATGTTAGTAGAGCAACATTTGATAACTATGTAAGAGCTGGAAAATTACCTAGAGGTGAACATATAGCAGGATTTAAAGAACTGAGTTGGTCCAGAAAAGACCTTGATGAATTCATTCAGAAGAGTAAAAGTAATCACAGCTTGTGCAGCAAGCTAGAATCACAGCTTGCGCAGCAAGCTAGAATCACAGCTTGCTTAATGTCCATAATAGAGTTTATTAATATGATTGAAACTAGGAGGGAAGTATGATAACAAAAAGAAGATTAAATATACCTATATTTAACTATAAGTTAGTTATAGTTATATATGATAAATGGGAAGAAGTTAAGGATATGCATAAAGGTAGTATAGAGCCTAACGCTTTTACAAGAATCTTTCCAGAAGGATGTTCTATAGTAGCAGTAAATTCTAAAGAGGAAGCCAGCATTGTTCATGAGGCAGAGCATATTAAGAATGCTATATGGGAATTTATAGGATATAGCCCGCAAGTAGATAATGATGAAGTAGATTCTTACCTTTTAACTTATATCTACATTAAGATTTTAGAGGTATTTAAGAAGCATGATAAAGTAGTAAACAAGTAGTTAGTAATATGAAGATAATTTATTTTTATATAACCCCTTTAAGTATAATAACTTAGAGGGGTTTTTTGTTTACCTTAGCATCAATAGGTTTCACAATATTCTATTTATACCTTTGTATCATGTAAGCTTACAAGAATAAATAGAATATTAACTAATTTCAAAAATTGCTATTATGGAAATTATTGAAAAGCAAACAATCAAAGAGGTTCCTGTTGATGGCAACTATGGGTATGGCTATGGCAGAAAAGACATCAATGGCAAAGCTAATGCTGGGTTGACACTGGGTAAACTATAATTATGCTCAGTATAAATTCCCTTAATTGCTGGAAACTCCTTTAAAAGGACAATCAGCAGCTAAGCTTTAATGTTCCAATTATACTATTGCTTGTTCCAATAACACTCATTAACTTTATACTTATAAAATATAATGATATGATTACAGGAATAATTTATAAGTACACTAGCCCTAGCAATAAAATTTATGTGGGGAAAACTATTAATGAATCTGAAAGGAAACATGCGTTCTTGACAAAAGAAAGGTACGCAGGAATTAAAATAGATAATGCTAGAGCTAAATATGGTCCTAAAAATTTTAAGTATGATGTTATAGAGAGACATAGACCAGAAAGTCATTGAAGCAGCTATATTATTCTGGTTCAAGGATGATGATTGTAAGAGTAATTCGAAATTGTGGAATCATTTCAAGGAAAACTAATTATAAAGGGCAAGTTATCTTGCCCTTTATTTTTTTTTACTTATCCTAAGTATAAATAATTTACTTATATTATTAATATAACTCTTCTTTGATACTTGTTGCAAACTTGGTTTATATATATCTTTGCATTGTTTATTAATAAATAGGAGAAACAAATATGACTGAAGAGCTTAGTTTAGACAATATTCTGGGATCAGATGAAATAGAAAATCTATTCTCAGAGGAAGAAGAAACACAGAAGACTCCTCAAAATAATGATGGGGATAATTCTGAAGAGAATAAAAATGATAAAGATAATGAAACTACTGAGGTTATTGATGTAGATAATTTATTTACTGATTTACCAGAGAGCGTAGGTAGTGGAAAAGAGGATAACACAGGGGATAGGGAAGATACTTCTCCTAAAGAGGATAAGGATGCTTCTCCCAATAAACACTTCTACTCTTCCGTTGCCAAAGCCTTGAAAGAAGAAGGTATCTTCCAAACCCTTGAAGATAATGAAGTTGAAGGAATATCTTCAGCTGAAGACTTTGCTGAGATTATAGATAAGCAAATTCACTCTATGTTAGATGACAGACAGAAGAGAATAGATGAGGCTCTAAATGCTGGAGTGGATATTTCAGAAATTCAGAAATATGAGAAAGCTCTAGAGTTCTTTAACTCTCTTCAAGAGAGTGAAATTACTGATGAGAGTGATAAAGGGGAAAGATTAAGAAAACGGCTTATTTATACTGATTTTATAAATAGAGGGTATAGTGCTGAAAGAGCTCAAAGAGAAGTGCAAAAATCATTTAGCTCTGGCACTGATATAGAGGATGCTAAAGAGGCTCTGACAAGTAATAAAGAATTCTTCCAAACAGAATATGATAATATTATAAAGGAAGCAAAGGAAGAAGAACAAAAGGAAGTGGAAAAGAGAAAAAAACAGGCAGAAGATTTAAAAAGATCAATTCTTGAAGATACTAAAATATTTGGAGACTTACAAGTAGACAAGGTAACTAGAAGAAAGATTTATGATAATATAAGTAAGCCTGTTTATAAAGACCCGGAGACTGGAGAATTATTCACAGCTATTCAGAGATATGAAATGGAGAATAGAACTGAATTTCTTAAGAATATTGGGTTGCTTTTTACACTAACTGATGGCTTTAAAAATTTGGATAATTTAGTAAAGAATAAAGTGAGAAAAGAAGTAAAGAAAGGTCTTAGAGAGCTAGAACACACTCTCAACAACACATCAAGAACATCAGACGGAAATTTAAAATTTGTAAGTGGGGTTGAAGATGATCCAGAGTCCTTTATTGGAAAAGGATGGGAAATAGATGTGTAGTCTAAGTCTTTCATAATTTTATGAAACATATCTAACTATTAAAAAACAACAGAAATGGCAGGAAAATTAGGAAAATTCCAGATGGTAGGTTTCCAACATTGGAAGGGTTGACTCACAAGTTAAGCCCTTGTAAAATTGGGTAAAATCGGTGAAGCCCTCCAAATAAAATTAAAGGGTAATACCGAGCTAACCTTTATAATAATATATAAAGGTAGTGTAACGCATAGAAGATGAAACTATGATTAGAAAAGCATGTATTTATAATCACATAGAATATAATTCTTCCACGAGTATCCAACATACTGAATAGTATGAAAATGTATGCTGAACTTACACAATGGTAAAGTGTAAGAACTAAGAGATAAAAAGCTCTTAGGATAACAGATTGTTAACAAAAGAGAACCACTTGGGTTCTATCTTCCAATTAGCTCCACAAAAAGCTACCAACCTTATGGTTCAATTGCTTGCCTATTACAGAGGTAAAACCCTTGACACATTCCTAAATCAGTTCCCAGTTAGAGAATTTGAAGATGATACTGAGTATTACTGGGATGTAATAGGTTCTTCAAGGAGAAATATTCCTCTTGTAGAGGCAAGAGATGAGAATGGCACTCCTGTTACTGCAGGAAGCCCTAATGTTGGTGTTGGTACTACTCCTTTTTATTTAGTCTTCCCTGAAGACTGGTTTGCTGATGGAGAAGTAATTGTTGGTCATTTGAACCAAGTATATCCATTCAGAATACTAGGTGACCCCAGAATGGAGGGAACTAATGCGGTGTACAAAGTTGAGTTGATGGGAGGTAATACTGCAGGATGCCCTGCAGAGAGACTCCTTGCAGGGGAAAGATTCTCTGTAGATTTCGCTCCAGTAGAGAAGGAATTATCAAGGAAAGTAGGTGATGTTAGATTCACTAGTCCTGTTTCCATGAGAAATGAGTGGTCTACAATAAGAATTCAACATAAGGTTCCAGGTTCTGCTCTTACAAAGAAACTTGCTGTGGGCATACCTATGACTAAAGCAACTGAGAACGGAGGACTTACCAAGTCTATAGCTACCATGTGGATGCATAATGTAGATTGGGAAGTTGAACAACAATTCTCTGAATACAAAAACAATGCTCTTGCGTTTGGTACTTCTAACAGAAATTCCAATGGGGAGTATATGAATATCGGTAAATCAGGCAATGCGATTAAGACAGGTGCTGGTTTAAAGGCTCAAATAGGCCAGCTAGCTGCATAAGCAGTCAAGAAATTAAAATTAACAAAACTAAGTCGGTGGAAGTCCTGAGATGGATAATACCGAGCTAACTATAGGAACTAAAAAGCTTATAGTAGTGTAGAGACTAGAGGTTGAAACTCTTTATATTATGACTAAATATGGTAGAATCTATATAATAAGAAATACTATAAATAATAAGGTTTATATAGGACAGACTAAAGTAAGCTTAAAATTGAGATTTCAAAATCATTTATCTGCTGCAAGAAATAACAAAGACTATGTTATAGGTAAAGCGATAAGAAAATATGGTGAAGAAAACTTTTATATAGAATTACTTGAAGAGTGTACTATAGAAGAACTTAATGATAGAGAAAAGTACTGGATTTCTTATTTTAATTCTACTGATAATAAATTTGGTTATAATATGTCTATTGGGGGTAATGTTATTAGAACCACTAAAGAATTAGACAAAGACTTAATAATAAGCATGTTCAATTCTGGGATTCCAGCATATAAAATAGCTAAAATTTTACATACTGGAGTACCTAATATTACTAGTCTATTAAAGAGATCTAATATAATTTATGGCTTAGATTTGCAGAAGACTAATAAACTTGAGGAGTCTATGATAATAGATTTATATTTAGATGGTTATAGTACAGTAGACATAGGGAAAAAGTTTGGTAAAAATAAGAGTACGATAAGAAGAATACTCTTGAGAAATAATATTAAACTTAGAGCCTTTAAAGAGACTAAAAACTTGGGAAGAGATCTCCCAACATTACAATAGTAATGCTCCACGAGAGTTTTGCATTTAGATGTGGTAATCTAAATGAATATATAGTCCGAACTTCATAGTAATATGAAGAAATAGTGGATAAAGAGCCACTATGATAACATAATGTATTTGAGCAAATGGAAGTAGCTAATACTATGTATTATAATACTTTCAGCTTGAAACTTCTTGAAGATGCCTTGTATGAATTATCTGCATCCAAGTTGGATTTTGGTGATAGATATTTCTTAATCAAAACAGGTGAAAGAGGAGCTATCCAATTCCATAAAGCTGTATTGAATGTAGTTTCAGGTTGGACCCAATTTGTATTGGATAATAGTTCTACTAGAGTAATAGAGAAAACCCAGTCTAGATTACATACAAATGCATTGTCTGCAGGATTCCAATTTGTTGAGTACAAAGCTCCCAATGGAGTCAGAGTTAAAATTGATGTAGATCCTATGTACGATGATCCAGTTAGAAATAAGATACTTCATCCTCTTGGAGGAGTGGCTTATTCCTACAGATATGATATTATGTATATTGGAACAATGGATCAGCCGAATATCTTTAAGTGTAAGATTAAAGGTGATACAGAATATAGAGGGTATCAATGGGGGTTAACGGCGTAAGCCTTTACACATTTCTCAGCTCCCAAAGTTCTCCCCTAGAAACAGAAGTAGAGCTAGTAAAGAAAAACAAGGTTAATTGCTGGAAGTTCCTTAGAGCTTTCACTGCTTTTTAAACTTCAAACATTTAAATATGGAAGTTAAAGAATTATGGAAGCCTCTGCTAGAATATAAAGGCATAGAGGTAAGCTCAATTGGTAGAATAAGAAAAGCTGCTAATAAGAGTAGAAAAGAGAGAATCTTGACTGAATTTCCTAAAGATAGAGATGGTTACTACAGATGCTCTGTGCAAAGACTTGATGGAACATGGACTTCTCAACCAGTCCATAGATTAGTTGCCAAAGCATTTATCCCTAGAACTAAGAATAGAGATATAGTTAATCATATAGATGGGAATAGAACTAATAACAGAATAGAAAATCTTGAATGGGTAACTCCAAAAGAAAATGTCATTCATTCATTTAAATTTGGTTCAAGAAAAATTTGTAAACAAGTTCCCAAGAAGACTATTCTAACAGATTTCCAAGTTAATCAGATAGGGAAATTAAGAGAATTATATACAGTCAATCAAATAGCTAAACTTTTTAATATAGAATATCAGTCTCTCAAAAATATAATTCATAAAAAGAAACAATGTGAAAGATTGGATGATCAGCAGCCAAGCATATATACTAGTATATATGAAGGTTCAGAGACTATCCCAGATGGGAGTAAGTAGTAAGTACTACTGAAACGCCTTGCTCACTTAATATTAAGTGACGAAGATATAGTCCGAACTCTAATGAAAGTTAGAGATAATACATGGAAACGATGTATTAGCAACATAAAAAAAATGTGAGAAATCCATATACAGGGCAGAAGGGTAATCCCTATATGTCTTTTGATGAGGACTCGGCAGTTATTCATAGAATGGCCACTTTAGGTATCTGTGTTCTTGATCCTACGAGAACTATGTCAATTATTCCTGCTATACTGCAGGGTTAATATAATGGGAGTAGGTACTCCTACTCCCTATTTTTTTTTAGAAAGGAGAAGATATGGCAAAAAATAAAGTAGAAGAAAATATAAATTACGAGACACCTGAATTTGAAATAGATGAAGATTCTATCAGAGAAGTCTCTATGAGAGAGGTTTCAAAGTTGCATCACAATCTTGAAGGAGAGAGCAATGCTTCTGAAGTGTTGGAGAAATCTAACACTGTAAAGAATAATGCTCTAATTAATTGTTTGAGAAAAGAGAGAGTTATAGTAAGACATATACCAAAAGAAGGAGGAATGATCACAAACCCCAAACATGTGTTATATGGAGGAATGGCTGAAAATGCTAGCAGAACATTCGTAGTTCCTAGATTATCTTCTGGTATGTTTGTAAATGTTCTTACAGATGCTGAGAAAGCTTTTCTAGAGGAAATTATGGGGCTTGAATATAATTCATTAAGTATCTACAAGAAAGTCGATAATTTCTGGGATGACTCTAACGAAAATGGAATTTCAAAGGTAACATTGAAGAAGCAAGATAATTATTTTGATTTATCTAACCCGGAGGATTATATAAGATATAAGATACTACTAGCCAATAAAGATTTTATCGCTTCTTCATTACAGGAATTACAGGACCATCCAAAAGCTACCTATCAGTTTGTTATTGTAACAGAAGGTGATGAGATTAAATCTGCTAGAGGAAATATGAGTAATACTATGAGATGCTATAAGGAATTCGGTAAGGTAGAAAATGATATAGATACATTAAGAGTAATAATAGAATCTATAGACGGAAGACCTACATCTCCCACTGCTAAACTGGAATTTTTGCAAACGAAAATTAATAGTCTTATTCAAGCAGACAGCAAACTCTTTTTAAGAGTGATTACTGATCCCCTGCTTAGTACTAAGGTTCTTATAAAGAAAAGTATTGAAGCAGGCCTCATTTCAAGTAGAGGAAACTATTTATACTTGAAGAGTGATAATACTCCTCTATGTGAGATTAATGAGGAACCTACTCTGAATATAGCTGCTAAATTCCTTAATTCTCCTAAGCACCAGGAATTGAAATTTTCTTTAGAAGCAAAGTTAAAATAGTATGAATAATAAAGAATTCTCTAATGAGTTTGACATACTTTATAATAATCTAATGAGTAATAATGCAGCTCCATTGAATGAGTATGAGAAGAGTGTCTTACTTACTCAATCCCAAGAATCTATAGTGATAGATATATATAATGGGAGATTCAATGGGGAATCCTTTGAAAATACTGAAGAAGTTACAGAATATATAAGTAACTTAGTTAAAGAAGTTACTTTAAGTGATAAGATAGAGAGTGAGGCTCATAAGAATTCTATATTCTTTCAACTACCGGAAGATCTATGGTTTATAACTTATGAATCTGTTAACTTAAGTGATGAATCTCTAGGATGTGCAAACAATAAAGATGTAATCGTAGTTCCAGTATCTCAAGACAACTTTTATAATGTATCGAGGAACCCATTTAGAGGTCCCAATGATAGAAGGGTTTTGAGATTAACTATTGGAACTAAAGCAGAATTAGTTAGTAAATACAATATAAAATCCTACACTGTCAGGTATCTTTCTAGACCAGATCCTATCATCTTAGAGAATCTGACAGGCTATGGGGTAAGTATAAATAATGAAACAAAAGTAACAGAGTGTAAACTAAATCCTGTAATCCATAGGGCTATACTTAATAGAGCAGTTTCTCTTGCTAAGGCTATATGGTCATCAGGTGCATAAATAATCTATTGTATAATTTAATATATATATTAAAATGGCGACATTTAGTACAAATCAAGCAAGACAACTTTATGTAGCAGAAGCATTAAAACCCTCTAATGTTATTTCAACTGACGCAGTCGGCTCTATTGCAGTAAAATCTGACACAGCAAAAAATCACCTGTATTTTGAATACATGGGAGCTGGGGGTATGCTAAGAAGTGACCTAATAGATATTAAAAATATCATGTATGCTAAAGCAACAGATGCTAATGATCTGGCTCATGAATTAGCTAAATACAAGGTAACTTTAGATCCTACTGTGAATGACGGATCTCCGGTGGCTGGTCAGGATTATATCCTTAGAATTGCCTTTAGAAACTATATTGGTATGTCTGAGGAAGATCAATACTTTAAATATGGCATGGTCCATGCAGTGTCAGGAATGACAGCAGGCAGTTTTTATCAAGAGCTTTACAAGTCACTGAAAAAGAACTTCTCAAGAGAAACAGAACAGTTGTTGGACTTTAGCTTGGAAGGAACTGCAGCTAAAGTTACTATGACTACTAATACTGGTATTACAGTAACTGCAGTAGAAAATGGGGTAATAGGGAACTCTATTAAATTTGCTGTAGAATCTATTACTGCTACAAATGCAGGTTTCAGAGTAACACAAGAAGATGGATTTACCGTTATCAGGGCTTCCTTGACAGCTGCTAAGAAAACTATCAAAGATTTGAAGGATTTGGTTGCTGCTAATCCAGGTATAGCAGCTATGATTTCTATAGCTGGTACAGATGGAACAGCAGTACAATTAGAGGCTACTCCTGTAGCTCTTACTGATGGAGATGCCAGTGGCTTGATAGTAGAAGAGGTTCCTCAAGAATGGATACTTGGTACATTCCCTCAAGTCCCTGTAAATTTCACTCTTATGCCAGATACTATTATAGTTAATGGTGATGATAGAATTTGGGGTTTGGTAGAGAAACAAGCTTCAACTAATAGTATTCCCGATGGACATAAAATTGCAGATCTTGAATACTTCTGTATGGGTGAGAGAGGAGATGTTTATAGAATGGTGGGATTCCCTAACGTTATCAGAACCAAGTACTTAGTGAACCCCGATTTGAAATATAATACTATCGACATTCACTATGCCTATGTTGGTTCTAATGAGGCTGTTCAGAAATCAGAGAAGGATATTACAATCGTAGTTCCTAAGGTTGGAGATAATAATCAGACTAGTAATAAACTTACTAATGACATTATCACAGCTATTAACACTGCTACTGGATTAACAATTATAGCACTTGATGTCTCTGCATAGGGCTATTAAATAATTAAGGGAGACTAATGTCTCCCTATTTTTTTTTATTACCTTTATAATAGAGTGCTATGAAATTTAATGAATTATATGTTAATCCAGAAGGAACATTATTGGTAATAGAGGTTCAATGCACAGATACTGAGGGTATTTATCCTAAACAAGTGGTGATAGATAATCAAGATACTTATACTGAAGGGATGCCTAGTTCGTCTCCTATATATCAAAGCATTAATTCTGATCAGTCTAAAGTTTTTAGACTAGAGATTCCCAAGGAATCTTTGGATATATCTGATAACTTACTATTTGTGTACTGCAGAAGTGATAAAGATGACATAATTATGTGTCCTGTATGTAACTTTTTTAGAATATACCAAAGTTTCATGCCGTCTGTAAAAACTATTGGAACATCATGCTGTTGCCCTCCGAAAGTGTTTATAGATTGTATCTTAAGATTTAAAGCTTTTGAACTATCTATCAAAGCAGGAAATTATCTTCAAGCTATACAATTTTGGAACAAATTCTTTAGGAATAAAGAATTAAAAAATTTATTTGGTAATGGATGCTGTAAATAAATACTTGTCGAACTCATTGATTTCTTATTTTAATGCTTTGACAAAACTTGGATACATATCCTATGGAAAAGTAAATAGGTTAATAGCAGTGCTATTTATTACAGAAATGTTAGAGATAGGCTATAATAAAACTATAACTGAAGAAGATTATAGAGCTATTGGAGAAGCTTTAACCTGCTTATTTGGATCGAATTGTTTATTACCATATCCAGAGTTTATAAGAAATGTTACAGAAACTGTAAAATATAATCCATTTCTATAATAATTAATATAATATTTATACTAGAAAAATGATAATATCCTTGTTGCAAGAATAAATTTTACTTATCTTTGCAATAAGGATTTTTTATTATATACAAATATGAGTACATTTAGAGAGTTGACTTATTTAGTTTTGGATGAACTTAAACTACATTCTGATGATTCTACATTCACTGAAGACCATGTTATGATTCTTCTTGATAAATATAGGGCCTTTCTACTTAAGCAAAGATATTCAAGTGTTAAGAAACGAATGCCTTCCAGTAATTATCAGACTATATGCTTAGATTTAATTCAGGTTCCTGCTATATCCGGTGAACCTTGTGAGGGAGGAATCTATCTTAGAAGCAAAGATAAGATACCATTTCTTATGCAAATTGGGACACCTAAGGTTTATCCAGTTGATTATTACCAAGGTGACATAGCTTATGTTAGTAGAGATAGGATGAGATATGTAGGGTATAACAAATTTCTAAAGAACATTATTTATTGTTCCATCGGTCCTGACAACTATTTATATTTTAAGTCTTGTAATCCGCAACATCTATACCTTGAGCATGTAAGACTTACTGGGATATTCTTTAATTCCATCAGAGCCTCTGACCTCCAGTGCCCTGATGAAGAAGGTAAAATCCCATGCGATATATTAGATAGAGAATTTCCTATAGAGGATTCCCTTATTTCCCCTCTTGTAGAGCTGACAGTTAAAGAGCTCTTGGGAGCTTCTTACAGACCAGCTGATCCTGATAACAATGCTAAGGACGATTTATCTGATATGGCTTCTTTTATAGCTAGGAATACAAAGAGTAATTTTCAAAAACAATTAGAATAATACTATGGCTAATCCAGAAGAGGTAATAAGCTATGAAGAGTTTAGAGGTCTAGTTAATAAAGTAAAAGGAAGTAGACATCATAAAATAAAAAACTCATATGGAGTTTATGACGGATATAAATTTTACAGGAAGACTAAACCAAAAGAACCTAAATATATACTTACAGAATCTCAGTATTTTTCTATTATTAGAAAAGTAAATAAATTACTGGCTGATTTATTATCAAAAGGTGATGATGTTACGTTACCATGTAGATTGGGAAAATTAGAAATAAGAAAATATAAAGCTAATATTGTTTTAGAAGGAAATAAAATCAAGACTAATCTCCCTATCGACTGGGATAGAACTCTTAAATTATGGTATGAAGATGAGGAATCCTATAAGAATAAAACACTTATTAAAGTGGAAGAAAAAGAAATATTTAAAATCTACTATAATAGAAATGTAGCTAATTTTACTAATAAATCTTTCTATACTTTTCATCTAAATAGAAATATAAAGAAAGAACTAAAGCAAAATATAAAGGAGGGAATAGTAGATAGTTTTATGATATAAATTATTTAGATATGGCTGAACAATATTCAAGTATAAAATTAATTTTAGATAAAATACTCAGACATCCTCTTATGCAAGATATAACATTAGAGACAGCAGTTGACTATTGTGTAGATTTCATGAGGATTGTTGGAACACCTAGTATATTTGAAGAAAAAACAGAAATAATTAGGGTGAAAGAATATAGAGCTATTCTTCCTTGTGACTATTACCAAGTTATTCAAATAAGGAAAGTTGGAGGAGCAGCCTTCAGATATTCTACAGACTCATTCCATATGAGTGAATGTAAGCATGATTATAAAAGAGGTGTAAACGATTTAACCTATAAAATACAGGGCAATATTATATATACATCTATTGAAGACGGAGATATAGAGATATCCTATGAAGCTATAGCTACTGATGAAGATGGATACCCTCTTATTCCAGATAATAGTAGCTTTACTAGAGCACTTGAACTCTATATTAAGAAAAAGCAGTTTACTGTACTATTTGATTTGGGGGAGATAAGTCCAGCTGTACTGCAAAATGTACAACAAGAGTATGCTTGGGCTGTAGGAGATTGTGAATCTGAGTTCAATAGATTATCTATTGATAAAGCTGAATCCTTCTTTAACTCCTGGAGGACTCTTATTATAAGGGATGGGGAGCATAGAACTGGCTTTAAAAACAATGGAAGTAAGGAAAGATTAAAACTATATTAATATGCAGCGGGGACAATCTATTTTCAAAATTAGAGGGATGCAGAGAGATTTAAGTGTTTCTGCGTTCAACTCTCAATATTCTTATGAAAATAAGAATATTAGAATAATGTCTACAGATGATAATACTCTGCTAAGTATATCTAATGAGAAGGGAAATATATCCCCCTATATTTATGGGATAGGAGATTCTATAAAAGGTATTCCAATTGGGCAGTCTCTTCTTAATGACGAATTAGTAATATTCTCGTCTGGGCAGATATTTACCCAGAATATAAAAGATATGGATGCTTCGTCTAGGACTATAAATGATTTGACAGCTACTGAGAGGAACATTGAAGATATTAATTCTGAAGATTTTAAAGATAAAATATACAAGATATGGTTAGATGGATTAAATATAAGAGGAAAAATCTTATTCTCTGGTGATTTGAAGTTTAATCCAAAGTATCCTATAGAAACTATCTCATTATATGAAAATGAGAATTCCAAGAAGGTATATTGGGTAGATGGCCTAAATCAACCTAGGGTTATAAACATAGCCTCTGAAATAAAATGGAAGGATAACTCCTTCAATTTCGTGAAAGAGGTAATATCTCCTGATAGTGTTACTATAGATACAATAGATGGCGGAGGACAATTCTCTAGTGGAGTAATACAATATTGTATAACATATGCTAACAAATATTTACAAGAAAGCAATATAGTTTATACATCTCCTCTGTATTTTACTTCTTCTGGAGGTAAAGGAGGTTCTCCGGAAGAGTTATCTAACAATTCCTTTAGGATAAATATTTATAATCCAGATACTTCTTGGGATTATGTAAGAATATATAGTATTTTTAGGTCATCTATAAATGCAACTCCAGAAGTTAAAAGAGTTATAGACTTAAGTATAGGAACATCTACTGGCGGTAGTTTAACTTATACAGATTCTGGGAATTATGGAGACATTGAAGATCCTACAAAGCTCTTATATGTTGGAGGAGTAGAAGCTGTATTTGGTACTATATCACATAAGGACGGTACATTATTCCTTGGAGACATTAAGGTTAGTAATGATCATTTGTGGGTAGAAAATTATACAAAGGCTGATGTAGTATTTGGCACAGAGAGAGTTTTAGATAGGCTTCCACTCCAGAAAGGGGTTTATAGCTATAAAAACACTTTACCTAATCCAACAGAGAGAATATTTAAATATGGGGAAACTTATAGACTTGGAATACAGTTCCAAGATAAAGTAGGTAATTGGACTAATCCTATATTTATAAAGGATATAGTAAATAATATTAAACCGACTGGCGGAAGAGAAATAAGTACTGGAAGTGGTACTGATAAACAGAATGTTGGATGCTTTTGTGGTATATTTGGTAACAATAACATCCTAACTAAATATTTAAAGGAACGTGGATATATTAATGCTAGACCCCTGGTGGTTTATCCTAAATTTTCAGAAAGGACTATCATAGCTCAAGGAATAGTGTGTCCTACTGTATTTAGAGCTTCTGATAGATACATTAATGCTCCTTATGCTCAGTCCTCTTGGATATTTAGACCATTTGGAATAGAAGAACAGGGTAATATGGGTACTACCACTTTTAATAGCCATGGTTATAGGGCTGAGTTTAGACACTGTATGCATTTGCCTCCAGTAAACTACAGAGAGTGTGAAATACAAAATGCAGGACTCGATAGTTTGGAGTTTGTTGCTCCATTTATAACTTCTAATCATTCTAATTGGATCAATAATTACGGAGATGAGTTTTTTGTAGATCATTCAATTTTCACTTTTCATTCTCCAGATATTGAATTGGGGGATGAATTTACAATGGATAATCTATATAACTATAGAATAAGAGTAGTAGGGATTGTTCCTATAAGTTCAAAATATGTTACCAGAACTTTGTCCACTTCTTCCCCCACTTTAACTTATACATATACTGGAGGAAGCTCAACTGGATATGGAAGGTATATCGAAGAACAGAAAATTTCTTTAGATTCTAAATTATTGGATATAGCACAAGCATGGTATAGTATTGGAGCTGATGTTTTGTGGATGGATTATGCTGTTAAAGGAGGTAAGGTAGTAGCTAGAGAAGGAAATTATTCCTGGGGATATCTTACATACCTGTGGCATAGAAATGGGTCTCTTAATAATGATAATAGAGGAGGACCTGCTAAGTTAAAATCCAAAACTGAAGCAATGATGAGATTCTCCTATAATACTTATTATCTAGATACTCCTGTGCTGATACGGAGTAGTAAAGATTTTCCTGATATGTCTATATGGGATTCTAATGAGGTATCTGCTATATATGTGGGGGATAAAACATATTATGGTAATATAGACTCTATAATATCTCCGGTAAAGGGAGAAACAGGAAACTATAATTATCCGGTAATTGTAACTGGATCATCTAGTGATCAAGGTATACCAAGATATATATATAGAGGTTATGCAAGAAAACCTGAATATACTAATCCAGGTTCTGGAGGCAGTGTTCCTGTGATGGATACTAAGTTAACTGGTGCTGTTAGCATGAAATATAAATCTCCCAAACACTTAGTCATAAATTTGGGAGATATATATACTGATAGCAATAGTCAAACGAATTATACTCAATGGATACTTCCACAAATTAAATCTAAAAATGGTAACATTATAAATCTTCCTTATGGTGAAACTAAAGCTAGTCCTCCCTTCTGGACAAATATAAGTTCAGGAAATACTATATTTAATTATAGAAGTATAGAAATACCAGATGATATAGGAGATTATTTCAGTCCTGGATATGATACAGCAGCTGGAGGAGGAGTTATGTATCTATGTGATATAATAAGAGACAATATAGATGAAACCACTCTATTTGGAGGAATGACTAAGGATGCTATGTTAGCTAATGAATGGCTTATAGCTGGAGAAGATGTAACTCTACAGAACATATCTGAAAGTAGGGGATTCACTGTGTATTGGAATTGGGGGGATACCTACTATCAAAGATACGACTGCTTAAAGACTTACCCATTTGATTCAGAATCCCAAAATAATGTAGTAGATGTTTTATCTTTCATGTGTGAGACTAGGATAAATTTAGATGGGAGGTATGATGATAATAGGGGTACTAAAAATCTACTCAATATTAACATAGACAACTTCAATAAGATAAATAAAGTATATTCTCAGGATAACAATTACTTTATCTATAGAATGACTGACTCTTCAACTGAAGTTAGAGAATTTCCCAATTCTATAACTTGGACAAAGACTAAGACTAATGGAGAACTAACTGATTCCTGGACTAATATAACTTTAGCTTCTGTTCTAGACTTGGATGGAGATAAAGGAAAAATAAGAGCCTTAAGAAGATTTAATAATGAGCTTATAGCTTTTCAAGACAGAGGAATAAGTAATATATTATATAATTCAAGGACTCCATTATCCTCTACAGATGGTATTCCTATAGAGTTAGCAAATTCAGGAAAAGTAGATGGAAAGAGATATTTATCAGATAAAATAGGATGTACGAATAAATGGTCCATAAGAGAAACTCCTAATGGAATTTATTTTATAGATGATATATCAAAAGGTATATTCTTATTTAGTGGAGAAATAGCTAATTTATCTGATAAGTTAGGTTTCCACTCCTGGATAAATAGTAGATCCACAGATGTGAATATATGGAATCCAATATACTTTGAAGGTTTTGTAACATACTATGACAAAGTAAATGGAGATGTATTTTTCATCTCTAAAGAGGAATGTTTGGCATTCTCAGAACCTCTAGGTCAATTCTCTTCCTTTTATAGCTATGAAAATACTCCGTTTTTCTCTAATATAAGAGATAAAGGTCTTTTTATAAGACCTTCCTCTGAAGAATCTAACTATAAATTATGGCTCCATAATGAGGGGGATTATAACATGTACTTCGATAAATATCAACCATTCTATATTACGGTGATAGTAAACGAGAACCCTATTCTAGATAAAATATTTACTAATATTGAATTTAGATCAGATTCATGGAAATCCGGGGAATTAATTAACTCAACTTTTGATACCTTAAATGTATGGAATGAATATCAGAAAGGAGTAACAAAACTATCTAATCTATCATCAATCCCCTCTTCTTTGAAAGAAAGATTTAGGATATGGAGGGCCAATATTCCAAGAGATTGTTTTAATCATAGAGATAGAATTAGGAATCCTTGGATATATCTTAAGCTCTCCAGAACAACAGAGAATACTAACAGAACTATACTTCATGATTTAATAGTTAAGTATCTATATTAGTTACAATCAAAGTAACAATGAGTAAAGAATTGTTTTATTCATTGTTACTTTTTTTGTATAAATCTTGCATAAAATATAAGTTTGATTTATATTTGCAAATAAAATATTATTGTATGAATAAGAGATATCAAACTGGATATATAAAGCAAAAACCTTATTCGCTTAATACTCCATCTTTTAATCTTGCAGATCTTAGACTAGAAGATATACCTGAAACACCTTCTATATTAAATTCTAATGATTGGTTAAATAATATAGGGTCTATTGCAGGGGGGATTAGTGGAGTAATTGGGACATCTCTGCAGAATTCTAGAATAGGTGATACTTCTGATGTGGAAGATCAAATAAATTCTGCTACTAATTATAAGGTAGGAGCCTACTCTAATGAGTCACTACTTGATGAGTGGGGCAATTATAATCCATTAGATTATGTGACTTACTCAGATATTAGAGGAGGAAACGTAGCTCAAAGAGGGTTAAATACTTTATCCTCGATAGGTTCTGGAGCAATGGGTGGAGCCTCTATTGGAGGCCCTATAGGAGCTATTGTAGGAGGAGTTGCGGGTCTTGGAAGTTCTATAGCAGGTTGGCTGACTGGAAATGCTAAGGCCAGAAGAAAAGTTAAAGAGTTAAATAATAAAATAGATGCGGCAAATAGACATGTACAGAGTTCATTTGTTAACTCGGCTAGATCTATAGATGAAATCAATGATATGAACATATTATCTAATTATTCAGCTTACGGAGGTCCTATAAATATGAGATCATTCTCACCTATGTCTCCTTTTGGAAATAGATATAGTAAAGGAGGAGCTATAAGAATTAAACCTAGTAAGAGAGGAACTTTTACAGCTGCTGCGAAGAAACATGGTAAATCAGTGCAGGCTTTTGCTTCTCAAGTATTAGCAAATAAAGAAAACTATTCTCCAGCCATGGTTAAGAAAGCTAACTTTGCTAGAAATGCAGCTAAATGGAAACATGCTGATGGAGGCCCCAATAAAGTATCTCCTCTAGGTAGAGCTACGTCTGTAGCCTACTTGTATGATTTAGAAAATCCACTAAGATATGATGTATCTCTCACAGATAATACTGCTAAATTATACGATGATAACACATTAGGAGCAGGAGTGGATATTAGATATTATGGTAAGCCCTATAGAGGAAGATTACTTAGAGGAGAGCTTATACCATTAGATGAGGTAGACGAAACTGCTTATCAAGCTATTTCTGATTATGATAGAGCTTTGATGAAAGAGGCTAGTAAACACACAAACAGGCCTGATACTATAAGTCAAAGTCCTAGACTATATACTGCACAAGCTTCTTACCATTATGGTCCTTATTCTAAAGAAGATAGAAAGAAACTAGGGAAAGCTTTAGCTACTGGAGATACAAGAACTATGGAGAAGATAGTTAGAGGTAAAGCTGAAGGTTGGGGAAGAAGGAAAGAAGCCATCAAATCACCTTATAGTATTAAACCTTCTTTTGAAGAATGGAAAAATGCTCTTCCTTCAAACTTAAGAAATACAGACCCTGCATTTTATAACCTTAGGGGTGCATATGAGGGAGGATTAGAGCCTGTATTAGAGGAAGATGGCTATTATCATCTTGGCAGTAGAAACCCAATTACAGGAGAAATATTAAAGACTGCATTACATCCTACCTTTAATGATATGATTCTTGAGGAATCACTTAGAGGAAACTATCCAACATATAAAAATGGAAAGTGGTACACCTTAGATTGGGGGGATATTCTAGAGGGTAATAAAAGAGCTAAAGGAGGTCCTATAAACACTCATGGAGGAGTATTTGATAATGGTGTCACCATTGTAGGTAATGGTGGAACTCATGAGGAGAACCCATTAGAAGGTGTACAGATGGGTGTAGATGAACAGGGAATACCTAACCTAGTTGAAGAAGGAGAAGTAATATTTAACGACTATGTATTTAGTAATAGAATAGAAGCTCCTAAGAATCTCAAAAAAAGATATAAATTTAAAGGAAAAACCTTTGCTGACGTAGCTAAATCTATTCAAAAGGAAAGTGAAGAAAGACCTAATGACCCTATTAGCAAAGCTGGACTAGATGTTAATATGGCTAGATTAGCAATGTCTCAGGAAGAGGTAAGAAATAGTAAGATGAAAAAGAGAACTTCAAATAAATATGCTGGAGGAGGAGTATTGCCATATATGAGATATGCTCCAGCTGTAGGGGCTGGAATAAATGCTTTGACAGACCTTATTGGCTCAACAAATAAATATGACTATTCTAATGTAGATTTAATTCAAGATGTAATAGATAATCTACAGACTGTGAGTTATAAGCCTGTAGGAAATTATCTTACATATAGACCTTTCGATAGGAATTTCTATATAAATAAACTTAATTCTCAAGCTTCTGCTACAAGAAGAGCAATAGAGGGATTATCTGGTGGAAATAGAGCAACTAAAATAGCAGGAATAGTAGCCTCTGATTATAATACACAGGGGAGACTAGGTGATTTAGCTAGACAAGCTGAGGAATATAACTTAGCTCAAAGAGAGAGAGTTGAAGCCTTTAATAGAGGAACTAATCAATTTAATTCTGAAATGGGTCTGAGAGTAGGTCAAATAAATAAACAGAATGATGAACTAAGGCTTAAATCAGCTATTACTCAAGCCCAACTCAGAGATCAAATTGATTCTGCTGTGTCTGCTGCTAGATCTGCTAACTTAAATAACTTCCTAGACTCTTTAGGGGATATTGGAAGAGAGGAGACTATATTTAATTTGATTAATAGTAATCCAGGACTTAGATATGGATATACTGGCAGAACTGGAAATATAGGATATAAGACCAGATCTAAAGGTGGTTATTTAACTATTAAAAAGAAGAAGTAATATGGCAAGATATGTAATAACCGGTAGTAAATTCAAACCCTTTTCTTATGCTGAATTAATACAACCTATACAACTTGCTGAAGTTGCTCATCAAGCTGTAGAAGACCAATATAATGAATTATCTACTAAGGCCAATGTATGGGAAAATATAGCTAATGAACAGGATTCTCCATACACATATAATATGTATAAGACCTATGCAGATGATTTAAAATATCAAGCTGATCAATTAGCTACTTCTGGTCTTACTCCTGCTTCCAGACAAGGTTTGAATAATATGAGAACTAGATATAGTCAGCAGATAGTACCTATAGAACAAGGATATGCAGCTAAAGTAAGAGATATAGAAGCTCAGAAACAAGCTAAGTTAAAGGATAACACTTTGATGTTTGATAGAGAAGCAGCCTTTACTAATCTAGATGATTACGTAAGAAATCCTAACTTAAGTTATACTGCTTATTCAGGACAGACTCTAGCATCTCAAACTTCTCAAATGGCCAGAAATTTAGCTAAGGAGTTAAAAGAATATAAGAAAGGTAAACCTATCGATGCTTATACTAACACCTTCCTGACTAAATATAATGTATCTTCTGATGATGTTCTATATGCAATAGAACATCCTAATGACAAAAGAAGTAATAAAGCATTAAGAGCTATAATGGATGCAGCTGTAAATGCTTCTCCTATTCCTTCTTGGGGAGATATGGATACATTAGATAGAGCTTACCAGTATGCAGGAATGGGATTATGGGATGCTATTGGAGAGGAAAGAGTAACACCTATAGAGAATTATGGAGCAAGACTAGCTGCTAGACAAGCTGCTGGAAGCTCTTCTTCAGCAACAGTTCCTAGAGTACCATGGAGAGCCATACCTATAACTAGAACTAATGAACAAATAAGGAATACTACTCAAATGAAGAGTGATGCTGAATTTCTAAGAGAGTTAGCAAGTAATCCATCAAAAGCTCTTGATGTTCAAAAAACTTATTACCCTGGTGTAAAAGGTAGAGGAGAGCCAGGTAGTGCTGATATTAATATTGCTCCAGGAGATGTTGTAACACAATCTTATATGAAGAGACTTTCCGATATAAGTAAAAAATATGGTATAAACGTCAACTTTAATATAGGAGATAACGGAAATAATTCTACAGAAGGGTTAATTAAAGCAGCAGAAGAATTAGAATCTAGAATAAGAAAGAGTGCTATAAGAAGTACAGGCTATGCTCTTACAAACACGAACTTTGATTTAGGGTCTAGAATACTAGCAGAGAATATCAGATCCAGAAGTCAAAGAGCAAATGATGACACTGGAGCATTTGAAATAGAGGATGGAAAAGTAAAAAGTAAACCTTCTAAGTTAGAAGACGTAATTGGTTATATTAATAAAGATGCACAGATTGAGTTTGATCCTTCATTGGGTGTGGTGCTTAGAGGAAGCATTCAAGATGGTAAAACATATAAGACTAAATCATTCCTTCTTGACCCAGAAGTAATAGCTGGAGAATCTATAAATGTTGGAGGGAGAATCTATAATAGATATCAATACCTTATAGATTTAATTAATGAGAGTATAGAGAATAATGATGTAGAAGCTGCTACTGCTATATCTACTAGATTAATGGAAGATTTAGATAGTTACTTTAATTCTATAGCAAAGACACAAGGAAATACTATGTCAGCAAAAGAAGAGGAAGCAGCTTCTTATTATAGAAATTAAAATTAATCATAATGGCAAATGGAATAAATGATCCTTCTAAAAGGGGAATTTCTGGATTAAAAGGTTTAAATACTACTGAAGGGATAAATAGATATCTAGATGAACTTGGATATAGTAGGAGTATACCAGAATATAAAATGAGAAAGGCTGCATCTCCAGAACCTATAATTCAAGAGGTTGGAGAGGTAGGAGTAGGAGATTCTTATTTTGATAGAGGTATAACTTCTCTTACTCAATTACAAGATTTGGAAAATACCAGGGGAGAGTTACAACCCTGGTATTCTCAAATATCAAATGGTTTAGCTAAAGGTGCAGTTCTAGCAGGTACTACATTCTTAAGTGGTACTCTTGGATTATTGTTTGGTGCTAAAACAGCTATAGAGGAAGGAAGATGGTCAGGACTATGGGATAATCCCTTTGATAAAGCATTACAGTCAGTTAATGAGTGGGCTGAAGAAGCCCTTCCCAATTACTACACCGGAGAAGAGCAAGAAGGCCCTTGGTATGATAATATATTTACTGCCAACTTTATAGGGGACAAGTTTATAAAAAACCTAGGATTTACAGTAGGAGCTTTTTATGGAGGTAATCTCATCTCTAAGACCTTGAAATCAACTGGGCTACCTCAAATAATAGGTGCTATAACAAAGAGCTCAAAAGCTCCAAAGCTTGTAACATCTGGAGTAGGAGCTGTAGCATCTGCTGTTAATGAAGGTAGAATAGAAGCATTAAATAATTCAACTGATTGGTTTAATTTACAGAAAGCACAGATCGATGATGATTATACTAGTAGATTAGATGCTATAGGTCAATCTTATGTGAGAGGAGAAGATGGTACTATTACTTTAACTGGGAATATAAGTGAATTAGGTCTAGCTCTACAAGAGGCTCATTCATCGTCTATCAGTAGATTAACTGAAGATAGATTGAAGATGGGTAATATGGATCTATTGATGAACCTACCAGTACTTACAGCTTCTAATATTATCCAGTTCGGTAAGATGTATGCTAATGGATTTAAGACAGCAAGAAAGGCAACTAACATAGTTGGAGAAGCTGGAGAATATACTACTAAAAGAACTATAGGTAGAGGGGTAGCTAAATCTACTATGGGAGCCCTCTCTGAAGGTCTTGAAGAGATTTCCCAAGGAGCAGCAAGTAGAATATCCGGTAATTATTACGAAGATGATGTAAACAATTTCTATAAAGCTAAAATAGATCCGCAAGCAGAACAAGAGACATTAAGTTGGATAAAATCCTTTGCTCAGGGCATTAATGAGACAGTGAATGACGGATCTTCCTGGGAGGAATTCTTTATAGGTTTTCTTACTGGAGCTCTTGGCATGCCTAGATTCAGAGGAGTGAGAAGTAGTGATGGTAGATTACAGTCTCCTATTACTCTTGAGGGAGGAATCTATGGTGGATTTAGGGAGTATATGGATAAGATAAACAGAGAGACTGAAATAGCTAATTATATGAACAATAGAGTTCAGTCTCCTGAATTCAAGAATTATTACCAAGGGCTCATTAGACATAATAAATATCAAACTGATATGAACCAGGCTGTAGAAGAGAATAATGAGTTTGAGTTCAAAAATGCTGAATATGCTCAGTTAGTTTCTGATATTGCGATGTTTGATAATGCGGGAAAACTTGAGGATTTAACTACTCTAGTTAATGCCGCCTATGATACCTCTGATGAAAACCTTGCATCTATAGTTGAAAATACTACTTCCACTATAACTGATGAAAGTGGTAAAGAAGTTAAAGTTGGTCCATTTATTGACAGAAATGGTAATCCCATGTATAGTACTCCAGAAGGAAAGCAGGAAATGATAGATAAGCTGACTCAAACAAAAGATGAGATGCTTAATACTATCACAAGCTATACTAAGATTAAAGATGATATTGATGTAAGAACAGGACAACAGTTAAATGATGAACAGCTTGAAGAATTAACATGGCTAAAAGCTCAAATTGGTAATTGGCAGGATAGGGCTAATCAACTTTCAAGTGAGATTAAACCTACTATAGGTACTATATTAGGAAGTATGTCTCAGCTTGCTAATATGTATAATTCAGTTAAGACTGAGGAAGGTAGAGCTCATGCAGGATTAACTGATTTGTATAATTCTGCTGATAAGAATGAAAGGCAGATAAGAAAGAACATGTCTATCCTTGAGACTGTAAGAAATCTTGATGATAAAACCTTTACTTATCTTTTATCAAAAGATCCTAAGTTAGTAGAGGGAATCAAGTCAGTAGTAGAAAGTCCTCTTAGTGGTGTAGCTGCTGATGATGCACAAGTATTCAATGAAAAGATTGATGATATTGTGAAGTTAGTAAATGCAACTGCTAATTATAATACTAAACTAAAGGAGTATCTTGAGAATCCTACTAAACTTCAAGAAGACATAGTATCCTCTACTGAGGAGGTTGCTAAGAAGGAATCTAAGAGAAAATCTGATAATCTAAAGAGTAAGTTACTTTCAGCTACTAATTTATCTGAGTTTAGGCAGGCTCTTAATGAGGAAGAAGATATTGCTATAAAAGAAGAAACACTTAAATCTCTTGAGGATGAAGGTAATGAGATATCTAAGAATTATGAAGAAACAAACTCATATAATACAGAAGTACAAAGAGTAATTAATTCTCTCAATGAAAGTCCAGATATTAAAATGGATGCTCTTAAACTTCTTCAAGACCAATTTGAGAACTCTTCTAATTTAGAAGAGATAGCAAATCCTAACTCTATATATATTGATAACTCGTATGCTTTATATGATGACAATTTAACTCCTGAGGAGAATACTATTAAATTTCAAGAGGCTCAATATGCTCTTCTCAGAGCAATGAATCAAGTCAATAATGAAAATAGATTTAAAAATAGATTCTCACAAGATTATAGAACATTAAGGGAAAAAGGTAAACCAAATCCTTCAGCTCCTACAAAAGACACTACAGGAGATAGTGAAACCTCTACTATTCCTTCAGTTGATACTGGAGGGTTTCCTGTTACTACTTATGAGCCTCCTGCAGGTAATATAACTTCAACTCAAGTAAGAGATGAGAATAAGGAAACTAATGACAGAATAGAGACTCCACAATCACTTGACAGTAAACAAAAGGGTAAAAGGCCTTATTATAGACCTTCAATACCTGAACTGCATATTCAAGCAAGCAAGGAGGGAGATTTTAGACCATTCAATATAGTAGCTGCTGAAAGGGAGCATGGGGTAAATTTTGATGAGTTATATAACTATCTAAAAGATAATGGTGCATTTACTTATGTGAATGAGAGTAATCTAAAGGTAGGTGATGAGCTTGGATTTATGATTGACCCTGAATTCAATGACCATACAATTTTCATTGTAGATAGAAGAAACAATCAGATTGTAGGTAGTCTTGACGAATCTGACTATTCAGTAAGTAGATATGAAGGTCTTGCTGGTCTTGAAGAGAAGATAAAAGCTGAATTTGCACAAAGAGGTGATAAAACTAAGAAATTCATTGCTACTCCTACCACAAGAGTATCACAAATAATGGTAGGTAGAATACCTTATAGTACTGAGGAAAGAAGCTTGGCTAATATACCTAATGTATTAGGGGAAGGTAGAGAACCTATCTTTGGTATAATCAAGAATGGTACTCTTTCTACTAATGGTAAAATAGATGATAGTCTTATTATCAAACCAGTAGATATGGCTCAAAAAGAGGGTAGAATGTATCTACTTATTCCTAATGCTGCTGGTAAATATTCACCTGCTGCTTTAAGAGTGAAGCACTTCAATAAAACTGAATTCAATCCTGATGATATTGAAATACAAAGCGCACAGATGTATAAAAATATACAGGAGTCTATTGAAGCACTTGCTAATTCATTGAGTGAAGATGACTTAAATAATGCAGTAAAGTCTCTTTCAACTAACCTTTACACTGGAGATTTGCATATTGATTGGTTTACATCAGATGCAGGTAATGGTATTAGATTTACTAAAGTACAAAGAGATGCTCAAGGTAATGAGATATATGAAGAGAAAGATGGTAAAAGGATAAGGAAGGAGACTGTAAAAACAGTATTCTTGACTGAAAAATGGGACCAAAATACTCTATATTCTATTATAGGAGATAAGGAGATACAGACAGGACCTGCTTTAAAAAATATTGATGATATCTCGAAGGAAATAAGGGAAATTCTTCTTGACTTCAATTTACTTCTTCAAGTGAATCTAGGTATGTTGAATAAAGGTGGGTACAATAATATGCTTATCAATTCTAATGTACTTACATCAAATATCTCAGATGCAAGGGTAATAAGTAGTTGGTTTACTACTGATTACTTTGATATAGAGGGTAACCTACATCAAGCTATAAGTCCTGCATCCATATCTCCAGATACTACAAGGAAGATAGAAACCCCTGTAGGTGGAACTGAAGGTGTTATCACAGGTACTAAGGTGGTTATTGATGGTGTTACTTATGGAGTAGACTTAACTACTGGTATTATATACGATAGTAATAATCAGAGAATATATCCTGAAAATGCTCAATTAATCAGTGACTTAGCTTGGGCAAATGCTAACTTTGGTGATGCTACCAATGGCTCTTTGATATGGAATAACAGAATTCTATTACCAAGTGGTCAGGTATTAGATAGAGGAACTCAAAAATATTTAACAGGTGAAAATGCTCAGAAGGTTAAAGATAAGATTGCTGGAAGAGAAAGAACTGTAGGAGATAGTAAGAAAGTCATAGCACAAATAGCTGAGAACCAAAAGAAAGTAGATAAGGCAAGAACTGATAGTGAATTCTACTATATACTTGAGGAAGATGGCCAGTATCATGCATATGAAAGAGTACATAATAGATTAGGAAGTAATTGGGTTGAGTCAAAGAAACAGTCTGATTCTCTCAAAGATATAAGAGTAAAATTATCTCAATTATCAGATAATGTTACTCAGTATAATAACTATTTGAAGTATTTAGGTAATCACTGGAAAGTTGATTTAAGTGCTTTTAGTGGGAAGATTGATGTAAGAAATAGAGATACTATTGTAAACATTATAAGGGATAGTATGTCTGAAACTAAGTCACAGAGAGCTCTAAATGCTGGCACTGCCGTAGATAGTGTAATCAGGAACTTCTTTACATCGAATGATACCCCTATAAGACCTGATAATATGAATGAGAAAGCCTTTGCAGACTTAATTTCTTCACTTACAGAAATTAGATCTAATATTGAATCAAGAGGTGAGAGATTTTTAACTAATAATATTGTACTATTTCAAAAGTATGCTGATGGAACAAGAGTTGCAGGAGAAGTTGATATTCTTTCAGTTGATGCAGATGGAAATTTTAGAATATATGATGTAAAAACAAGTAGGTATAGTTTTTATGACTTTATAGATAGATATGGTAACAAAGTAAATTACTTTACTAATCCATCAGCCACTCAAAGAATAAGTACTAGAGACTATTATACTCTACAATTATCTGCATACAAAAATCTATTTGAGTCTCAGTATCATGCTCCTGTTACAACACTTGCTATTTTACCATTTGTTATTAGCTATAATAAGGATATTGTTGAGGGAGTAACAAAGGAGAAGGGTATAATAATTACTTATAATCCTAGTGTTAATGTGCCATTAGTAGGTGCTGTAAAAGCAAGTGAGTCTACTTCTACTAATTCAACAGTACCAGTCTTTAATAGTGCTCTTGAAACACAAGATCCTATTAATAATGTACTTCCTGAATATAGTCTTGAGGATAGCAAAGTAGGCTATTTCGTAAGAGATAGTAAGTTGCATAAGAGCTACTTAACTCCTATTGGTAAAGTGAATGGTGTTGATGTGTATATGGCTAAGATACCTAATATAACTAAGGGATTTGGTAGACAGGGTGAAGAAGCTCATGTTGCAAGTAATTCATATATGGCGATATTTCCTAATGGTAATTCAATTACTCTTATTAAGAATGACCCAATGACTCTTACTGAACAGCAAGCTAAGGATACTATCAGGAAGATACTTAATGGTAATCCTCAGAGAGTGCTAGATATATCAAATGAGAAAACTCTTATATTCGATCCTTCATCTGCTCCTGCAGTTGAAGTACCTAAACCTGAGACTCCTGCTAATATATTATCCACCTCTACTGAGTCTGGAGCAGCTAAAACAGCTCAAGCTGAACAAACTGTAAATAATAGAAAGGCTTCAAGAACCAGACATAAATTAAGAGAAGTAGATGACGGAGTAAGAGGTATTTGGAACCAAGAGAGGGAACTTGCATGGGTAAGAAAAGTACTTCCTCAATTATCAGAAGATAACAGAATAAGAGTAGTAAAAGGCCTTATTAGAGTTGGTAGCCAAGGAACTTTAGCTTGGGGGCAATTTAACAATGGTATAGTTACTCTATCTGATATAGCTGCAGAAGGAACTGTCTATCATGAAGCATTCCATGTTGTTTTCAACCTCCTTCTGGACCAAACAGAAAGGCAAGGATTATTAGCTGAGGCTAGAGAAATGTATGGAGATAAATCTGAGTTGGATCTTGAGGAGGATATGGCAGAAGGCTTTAGAGAATATATGCAAACTAGGCAAGCTGAAGGACTTTTTAATAGGATAAAAAATTTCTTTAGGGACCTATATGTAAAGGTAACAAATTGGAATAGGATACAGCCACATCTTATTGCTTATTATCAGATGATAAATGAGGGCAAATATGCTGGAGATAAACTTGATATTTCCTTAATTAATCAATCTAGGAATAGAATAGTATCTCCAGAAGAGCTGGAAAAAACATTGAATGATGAATTCAAGAAGGCTAATGAAGAGGTGAGAAAACTCAATTATAAAACCTATTATACCGTAGATGCAGCCATGAGAGCCTTCCGTGATAGTAATATAAGAGAAGAATTTTTATATAGAATTACTAGAAAAGGAGCCAATAATGCTGTAGGTCATAAAATTCAACTGTTAACTATTCCGATGTTTAATAAATATAAGGAAAGAGAATTGAATAGGCTTAGAAAATCTACAGGAATTGAGTTGTTATTTGATTCTTTAGATTCAGATATTCAAATGCAGTTACTTAATAAGGGATGGACTAAAGAGCAATTTGACTCTATCTCTATAGCCGAGAGAGATCAAGCTATTGCATGTCTAGCCATCTGAACATTATGGTGAAATTTTTTATTAGGGAGAAAGCAAAAAAAAAAGGAGGAATATTGTTCCTCCTTTTTTTTTTATCTACAATATGCTTCATTAGTAGACACTTCATTGTTTAAAGAATGGAATTCCTGTTTCTGGATGTAATCCCCTGTATATAGTTCTATTCATTGGAATTACAGGAGATTCAAAGAATGACTTATATGCTGTGCTATGTCCTTCATATCTGCCTGATTGTATCTCATCTGTATAGTTCCAAGGATTGAGTAATTTAGTTAAATCCAGTATATTTTCTATTGTATTTACACCAGCAGCAGGAGATTTAATGATCTTTAAGCCTTCTGAAATCATAGATTTTCCAGGTATCATAGCACCTAATTCAGTATATAATCTTCTCATCTGGTATTCAGTCATTCTGACTAGCCATGGCCTATCCTTATCATCAGACCACTCAATGAGACCTATAATAGCCATTACTGCTAAGAAATGCCCTGTTTCAGTTAAGGCTCTTTTTATATTAGCTTTTTCAGTAGAAGTAAGTTCATTCCACCTAGCGGCAATATTAAATTGAGTCTCTCTTAAATCTCTTGCAAGCTGCAATAGAAATCTACCACTCGTTCTATAATAACCTTCAGTCCAAGCATCTAAGTCATAGTTATATGAAGCTGATTTGAATCTTCTATTCAAAGATGGTTTTATCCACTTCCTAAACATCATACCCATTCTACCAATAGCCAATCTCTGCACTGCAGATCTATCAGCTTTATTATAAATACCGTGCATTCTCTGATTAATCGCAGCACTTCTTCGACTAAATTTAATAATATCATCTTGTGTGAAATCAGAACCATCAGCTTTTTTATAACCCTGCTTTAATTGAAGTTTAGCCCCTAGTTTCTTATTATTTTTATCAATAGGTACTACCTCCATGGCATCCCATAGACTAACAATCTTACCATTAGGAGCTTTCATCTTATAAGCATCTGCTAATGCTAAAGAAGTTCTATTCTGCATCCAGTGTTCTCCTGCATTATTCATAAAGAATAATGTAGATGTGCCAAACATTCTGCTGAACCAAGTCTTCCTATCAAAGTTCACTTCTCTGACATCCTGCTCATATTCCTGCATTACATTGAACAACTCATCCCATAGGGCAAGTTTGCTTGTCTTTACTCTATTGCCTATCTCAGCAAGATATGCAGGAAGAGATTGACCATATATCCTATCAGCAGTAATTGTATTCTTCTCATTGAAGAACTCACCAGCAAATGACTCAATTCTCATCATCACTTTACCAGTAGCTATATTGGAAATACCTGAAAGAACATTGAGTGCTAAGTTGTTCATAGAAGTAACTCTATTTACAAAGTTAGCAACTTTACCCTTATCAATATTTGTCTTGCCAAATGTACCTTCATCTGCCATGTATCTTCCATATACTTGCATTTCAAAGAAGTCATTCAGTCTTTGGACAAATCTTGTAGCTTCTCCTTCTTTGGTTAATTTACTCTCAACCTTTCTACCTACTGCCTTGAACTTTTCTACAAGTGGCTTACCCCCTTGAGTTTGAATTACTTGCCTTTCTCTTAACAAGTCTCTACCTAATTCAAGCACATCAATAACCTTGTTCATTTCATCAAAGTCATTAGCCATTGCAGCATAGGCTGTGAGAGTACTTACAATGTCAGTAGACAAGTCATTTGCACTTTCTCCCTCTTTCAGTTTAGTAAAGTATATAGGAAGAGTCTGTACCTCATTGCCTTCAAAGTCCTTCACTGTAGCTCTGTCTCCAAAGTCCACATCATCAGTTCTTCTAATAAACTCATCCTTGATACTTTTCCATATCTGCTTTGCCCCTGACCTCACACCATCAGATGACTTAACTCTCTCAAGTAAGTCCTTTCTTATCTTGACAGCATTAGTAAGTGTAGTGTACTTCTCAGGCAAATAAGAATCCAACTGGGACTTAATGTTCATCACTGTATCATAATACTCTTTCTGAGCTGCATTTAGTCTTTGGTATTGCTTATTACCATAGATTGACATCTTAGGTACTTTCTTACCATTGACTATTTCCATATTGGCATCAAACCAAGCTTGTCTTTCTTTCTTATACTTCTCAGCATTTTCACCAACAGGGTTCTTTCCATACTTCTCATTAAGAGATTTGAACATTTCCCTTACTTTCTCCTTGAACAGGGCTTGATTGATTTCAGAGATGTAATTACCACTTAAATCACCCTTACTATCCCTCTCAAACATCCAGTCAGTATTCTTAATACCAGCCTTTTCAAGTTTGATAGTAGCAGCCTGTAATTGTTTCATCACATCAATGGTTCTTGATCTTGCCTGTTCTTTACTCTTCTTGACAGCTTGATCCATTACCTTTAACATATAATCCGAAGAATCTGCCATACTATCCAGCCATCTATCAAAGAAAGATATATCCTTATCAGCCATCTTCACCAAATCCTCGGCCTTAATTACTTTACCCTTAAATTTGCCAAAAGGTATCATAATATTTTCTCCTACAAAAGGTTTGATAAAGTCTACAAATAATGGCATAGACACACTATTATATTTAACAAATAAGTCTCCAAGCAAGTTAGAAGTATCATTTAATAATACTCTCACTCTTTGACCATACCTATTGTCATCATATCTCTCTTCATCCACTAGTGCCTTCCTTATGTCCTCTATAATATTCTTATAAGAGTACATATAATTCCTCACATCCCTTAATACAGAAGCTCTCTCATTTACATTAGTTGCCGGAGTATCCCTTAGTAATTCAAGTCTGTAACTTACTTTTTGTAACTCTTCAAGAGCATTATCAAGAAAAGAGTAAATTCCTTCAATTTCATTGTTATCATATAGCTCCATTTCTAGTCTATCAATAAGGAGCCTTTGATTGGTACTAAATTGACTATTAGGATTTCTCTTTTCATAAATCTTAAGTCTTTTAAGCTCATTATTAATAATATTCTGTAGTACTTTTCTATCTCTTTGAATTCTTTCATTGGTTTGATAGAATAGATCAGATGACTTGATATTATCTATACTTATCTCCTCATCCATTCTACCATTAAGGATATCCCTTGCTAATCTACCAAAATCTTTATCTACTTCATATATAGCTTTTTGTATCTGGTTGACATTTATGGTCTTGAAGAAGGATTTAATAGCTGAGATAACTCTCTCCAATAAGTTCTTATAGGGTTTCTGTTCTATGGGTTCTGATTTTAACAAATGTTTTGCAAGTAATTTACCTGCTGCTTCCTTGGCTAATTTAGCAGTATCTCCATTATAGAGTGTATTATATGTATCATATTCATCACCAAGTATTTCATCTACGAGACCATTTGAATTTAGGTTATTGATTAATCTATTAATAATAGGAGACTCTCCCATAGCTTCAATAGCAAAGTGAGCAAACTCTTCAGGAAGAGCTTTCTCTCCTTCAATACCATTAGCCAACCTAATCATCTCTACTAATCCATTAGCTGCTGTTTTTGCTGTATCAAAATCAGTAACCCCATTAATACCCATTCTTTTCTCAAGATTTGTAAGAACTCCTGTTGTAACACCGTTAGCTGCTAGAATATCTCTTAATCTATTATTGAGATTGGAATTGTATATCATTTTATCAGCTTCAATTGAATTGAGCCTATTTCTCTTTTCAACTTTTACTCCTATGAGTATTCTTGGTGATTCAGTATCTTGAATCTTAATGATTCTAGCTACATAATCATCTCTGAAATCTGAGGTTTGATTGAATGAGATTGCTTTCTGTAATAGTGTCTGATAGTTCTCATCATTATTTATCCAAAGAGCGGGTCTATTCATTCCTCTCTTATAGTATCCAATATCTCTATTCAGCTTTTCAAGTACTTTAGACTCAGGAATAACATCACTAAAATTAGTCTTTTTCAGCAAACTATTGATTGTGGGTTCATTGTTTTCATCTAATGTTAGCTTAGAATTCCAATTCTTAATAAATTCACTACTCTTAGTAATTAAATAAAGTCTGGTAGCTTCTGATCTATTATTCCCAGTGTAGGCAAGCAAGCCCTTAAAGAGCTTGCTGTCTACTATCTGGCCTTTATCATTTCTCACTTGAGGAATAATTGCACAATTTCTTGACATATCTTATTAACTTAATAAATTTGTTGTACCACAAATACTGTCACCATTTTCATCTCTATAATCTACATTAGGCTGAATAGACGTTACATCATTTTCTGAACCTGAGGGAATTTCAAGGGAAGAGCCATATATATCTTCATAAGCCTGTCTTAATGCATCCTCACTAAAGGCCTCTCTGTACATTTCAGAATAAGCCAAATCCTCTTCTGTCATTTGAGGAGTTTCATAAGAAGTAACTGCTTCATCAATAACAGCATTAGGATTATAACCTTTCTTGTTCTTATCAATTACAGAAGTTATTTCACTTGCTTCCTTACCATACTCATATTCAATAAAGCTATTCTTGAATCCAAGTGGCTCAATCCTTCTATAGACGGCTACATTAGACTCTTCAACTCTATCTGCAGTTAATCTGTAATAAATATAGTTACCTTTGTTTCTTCTTGCAATGAAATCAAAGAAGTCATATACAGGACCATCAGGAGTATCTATTCTCTTCTTGATGATTTTTTTATCCCCAAAATTAGCATTTTCATCTATTACAAATGTAACTTCATCCTTAATCCCATTATCTTCACCTCTAAATAAAGTTGAAGCATCATCAGGAATTTCAGGAACAAGCTTTCTATTATCAAGGTGATTATAGATATACTGTTCAACAAAGTTACTATAATCATCCTCAGATGTAAGGAGACTTCTCAGTGTTTCAATGTACTCTGGAACTGCATTTCTTACAGCTACAGGAGCCAAGTGAATAAATGTGGAAGGACCAAATGCAAAGCCATTTCTGTAGAAGCTGTATCTGAATAAGTTAAGAGCAAGCTTTTGAGCTTCTGGGTTACTCATATATAATAGAGAAGTCCAGTCTCTCATATATCTTTCTCTTAGAGTGGGACTCAATTGACCAACATTCTTAAACACCACAGTGTCCACAGGATTTGTATCATTTGCCCTTATCACTCTAAGGCTCTTAATAAACTCAAGGTCAGCTATATCCTCATTCTCTGCAACCACTTTCTTGAAGTAAGTTGGGAAATTATTGATGAAGTCCCTTCTCTTGTCAGCAGATGTAATCATCTTTGTAGGATTACCATTCTCATCTACTGAACTCCAATCAGGTTCTGCACCAAAGAAATCTGTCTTAGACATTATATAAGCAAGCAAATCATTGTAAATACTATTCATAGTCTTCACATTTAATCTACCTGTCTTTGTCATGTTTCTAAGAACATCAACTACCTCATCAAATGACTCAGTGAATTGAGGGAAATACTTGCTTAACATTCTCTCTGATTGCTTCAATCCAAGTGTGTAGAATGCCTGTAAGAAAGGCAATTTACTTGCAAGCAATTGCTCTCTTATGTTGTCAATGTCATCATTAAGAGAAATACTGTCACTGATTACATCTGCCCCTACAAGTGGAAACTTGTCATTCTCCTCCATATCTTTCAAGAAGTCTTGAACCTTTTGGATTTTGAGCTTTGTATCAGCAATAGTTGGACCTGCTGCACCACCTTGAGTATCAGACCTTGTAGCTTGCACAAGCTGACCAAGGCTATCAGCAGTTCTCATTATTCTCTTAAATAGGAATCCTACAGCAACTTGTTTCTTGTAGAACTCAACCTTACTGTAATCAGAAGTCTGATGGGCACTTGTGATGCCTGCCATTTCCTTTGCAATAAGGATGTTGTTGGCAAGGTCTTCAATTAGGAAGTCATTATTCTTATAGTTATCATAAGTAACTTCTTCCATCATTGCAGCCTTCTTCTTATATTCTACAAGGATTTCATCAATCACAGTGTCCTTACCTTTACCTTCTCTACTCTCTCTGAAATAAGCCTGAGTAATATCCATGATAATAGGTTGTGCCATAAGCAGACCTATTTCAACAGGATTGTAACCAAGTCTTGAAAGAAGCATAGAGGCATCAGCAGTAAATGTGTTCTGGTTAATACCAGCCAGCACAGGGTCTTTCACATTATCCACAGATGCAGCCAAGAAACCTGCATTATTCTTTGATATGAACTCTTTGTCTCTATTCATAATATCATGTAGAGATGTTAGTCTCTTTCCATTCAATACAAATGAGCCATTTTCCACATCAAGACCTAATTCAGTATGCTGCATCAAAGCATGGTTTGCATTATGGTTTGCATATATACCAATCAGCTTTGCACCAGTCATATTCTGTTGGTGAAGTTGTACCTGAGTTCTTGGAGAGATGGGGTCAAGTTTTCTCTTGGTTCTTTCAGCAAGTTTGTCAAGTTCTTCCAAATCCATTGAAAGTAACTTAGTGATAACTGAACCATTAGGAATATTCAAATCCCTTCTCAAATCTGATTCATAACTTGAACTAAGGATACTGACAATTCTTGCAGCTTTCTTCTGATAATCAAAACCACCGGGGTTAAGAATCTTAGAAGCTGTATCTGCATTTGTCAGAACTCCCCACATCATATCTATCATCAAGTTATTTCTTGCTTCAAGACTATTCTCTTGTGGGGCTTTATTAAAGTCATACTTTACTTTCCTAATCTTAGGTGTAGCAAGTCTGTACTTCTCCTTGTTCTCTTTGAACCATTCCTTAAACTCTACAGGTGCATTTGCAAAGTCATCCATCAGACTGCCTTCTCTGAATAAAGAAGCCAATTCATCAAGTATTCTTTGCTCACCTTTGAAATCCTGCTTTGCTCTTCTGAAATCAAACTTCTCTACCTTAAATTCAGGCAACATGATGTACATTTTATCCACATCAAAGTCTGAACCTGATAGAGTAGTAATCTCAGCAGGAAGCATAATTGCAGAACCATTCTGTTGAGGTAAGAATCCCTTGATATACAGAGGAGCCATTGAATACTTATCCTCTGTTGGAACTCTGTAGCCAATCAACTTTCTAAGGTCTTCAGGCAACTTGTTGATGTCAAGTTCATGAGTTCCTTCTTTCATAAGAGGCTCATAGAACTCTCTTGAATAAGCTGGCATATAACATTCAAGATACTTGATTCTCTTGTTCTCACCTTCTCCTTCAAATACCACATGAAGCTCATCAGTCAAGCCATAATCAGATACCTGAATTAATGCTCCACCTCTAATCTTCTGCTTGGTAATTCTGCTCTTGATGATACTATTCAAAAGGGTCTGTACTCTCTGAGATTGTACAGGGTCAAATAATGGAATATTGAACTGACCATTCTCATTAAGAGTACATGCTCTCATCATGTCAATTCCATATCTCTGATTACCTCTAATCTCTTCAAGTAGTATCTCCTCTACCTTCTTAGGGTCTTTGAATATATCATCTACATCCCTGAATGCCTGAAGGATGTTTTCAGTGTTAACAGCATTATATAAATCCAGCCATTCTTGCTTGGTCATCTTTTTACCATCAACCTCAATAATGGCATCTGGTGCAATATCAGCAGTAATCAACTTTCTAATCTGAGTACCTACAAGCTGTACAGCATCAATAGCATGTTCAGGAGTTGCAGTCTGAATACCATAATCCTCATAGCTTACTTTATGAACTACATTAGGATTCTCCACACCATCTTGTGTAGTAGCATTCTTCAAGACCTCCTTCACTTGCTTGAAATCACTGACTTGGTTAAGGTCAATAATTCCCTGCTTACCAACTTTAGTAGTAGACTCAAATTGAACTACATCAATGTTATCCTCTTCCATGAACTCATTGATGGCTCTCAGCTTACTTGACTTGCCAAGAGGTCCAGCAATTAATTCGTGCATAGCAAGTAATAGGAACTCAGAGTTCTTATGCTGTACAGGAGTCTTTATACCTGTATGACCTTGTACACCACTCATGTTATTAACCTGAGTATATACATAAGGTTTCTTAGTCTGCCAGATAATATTGAAGTCAGCAATGTTCCAAGTACCATTCTTGAAATTGTTATATGCCTGCTCCATTTCATCTGTCCATTGACCAGACATGCCAAGTATTGTTCTGTAAGAGCTTAGACTTCTATAAGCCTGTGCATCTGCAACATTGACATAAGAAGTTTCTACCATAGTATTACCTACTTTAGCATACTTCTTTTCCTGACCATCTTTACTTTTAACAGTATGATTAGAATACCCAAACTTAGATAGGATGGATGCAGCATTGTAATCTGATAATTCTCCCTTCTTATACTTTTCCATTATCACTGTCTCAATGTCACTTAGTACAGAAGAGGTAATCTCATCATCCTTCAAGTAAATAGTTCTTTCCCAATCTCTACCAATTTTTTCACCCTTATAAGTTGCTTTGGTATTCATTCTAAGAGCAGGGGCATGAACCTCCTTATATCTCTTTTGAAAGTCCTCTACATTCTTATAGAATGCCAAATCAGTAGTAGTCAATTCAATGATTTGAGAAGTGGCTAATTTACTATTCCAGTAATACTCTCTCAATGCAGCCTTTGCATTGTTCTTTACCACAAGGTTTCTATTGATACTATCAGCTTCCTGCTTTGTAATATCACCCCTTGTAACCCTTTGAGTAACCATATCCCTTATCTGTTGAAATAGGTTTGCAGCTACTCTGTCATCTACTGGGTTATTGTTGTTATAATCTTTCAATAACAACTCCATATCAGTAGTCCATAGAGTAGTGCCAAGAATCTCTTTAGCCTTAATAAGAGATTTTGCAGTCCTTGAGTTCTGCTGTGTTTGCCCTGCAAAAGGCAGATATTTATATCTCCCATTTGGCAGTTCACCAAGCAGACCAATTCTTGCCCAATCTCTATATGCTTCTTCAAAACCATTATCCATGACTTCTCTAAGAGCACCTCTGATAAAATCCTTCAACTCAGCACCACTTCCCTCTCTACTCAACCTACTCAATCTGTCAAAGAATGTCTCTCCATTATCATATCTAATGGAATTAAGTGCAGGTAAGGACTTGAACTCAGCTCCTCCCATACTCTTTATACTTCCATCTTTCTTCCTGACAATATCATAGTTTGCTATAGGAGAGATGTTTGGATTGCCATTTTGAAGTTCCTCATCTCTTGCTCTGACAAGCATTATTCTGTCATATTCTTGATTGACTAAATCAGTCAGTTTATCAAGAATAATATCATCATAAGTCAGTTTGTTTCCATTCTCATCATATTCAACTCCACTGACATATTTTCTGAATCTGATGAACTCAGCAGAAGGAGCATCCGAAAGAATAGGAACATGATACCAAGCCCACTTGACACTTGTCCTGCTATCCTCTGGGTCTCCCCAATACTCAGTAAGAAGTGCTAAGGTATAATCTAAGTCATCCCAGTTAGTGTAGTCCACTTTATCAGAGTTCAATACTACTTTATGATTTAGGCCTCTTCTCATTTCCTCAGAGTTAACCAGTTGCTCTAACCAGTCACTTCTCCATCTCCCATCTTTAAAGAACCACTCATATTGCTTAAACTCAGTATTAATAAATTCTTCAAATCTCTTCCTATCTCCTCTTACATTCTTAAGCTGTTTAATTAACTTTCCAAGATAATTTGGGGTGACATGAGAGTAATAAGACTTATCATTCTCTCTAACACTACTTTCAATAGCATCTTCAGTTACATTAGCCATCATATTTGCAATTGCACTATAAGCTGAACCAAATGTATTAATTAAGTCTCCTCTCTTCTCTATTCCATCTTCTCCTGTTTCTGACTTTATTTCCCCCTTCTTGATTCCTTTGAATATAATATTCAATTGAGGTAGTAGGACCGTAATAGGGTCAGTAAACTTAGCTGTATCAGAAGTTCTAATATCAGTTAGTGCATTTCTTAATATAGAGGGATTGGCATCAATACCAATCATATTCAACAGCTTTAGTATAGTTTTCCAGATCCTATCATCCTCAAGAAGTTCTAATCTTGCTTCAGTATCCAAATTAGAGAATTTATTGTTTAGAGTTTCGACCCACTTAAGACCTTTTTCAGCATTTTCAATATTTATGTCCCCATTCTTCTCATATACACTATCATTATCAAGTTGCATACCATTCTCATAGTTATCTCTCCAAGCATCAAGAAGGTAATATACACCTTCAGGCTTGTTAATAGCAATGGTTTGCATCTTGAATGTACCATCAAGCATCGTCTTTTTCTTCTGGATCCAATAGGGTATAAAATCCTTTCTAAAATCTTGATAGAACTGAGAAAATAGAGTATCATCTTTCTCAAGTAATTCTCTTACTTGAGCCACCCAGGGTTTATTCCTTTCAAGCTCCTGTATAAGAGGAATCATATCTTCAGAAGTAATCATATCTCTCAATTTATCAATAAGAGTTGCATGAACATAATCAGCATCTAAATACCTTAGATTACCCAAATCATCTTCCTCATACATTCCTTCATGGTCAAGCCTGGGTATTTCCCTAATAACTTTTCTAACTGCTTGAGATGATGATTCATGGGAACTAACTTGTCTAAAGTTAGTCATCCAGCCATCTTTAAAAGTCTCTTCCTTATTATAATCATCAGCTTGCTCATCAAGCTCACTGTATCCTTCAGGAGTATCATCATTTAAGTTAGCATCTTTAGGAGCAATATAGTTCAAGTCAATTCTAACTCCTTCTGTCGTTATGAGTAATGTGCTAGCTTCTTCTGCCAAAGGTTTAAAGTTATCAACAACTTTTCTATAAGCTTGTTCCTTATATACAGCTTTTCTTCTTGCAGCATCCAATTTTTGTTCATCAGAGAATCTTTCAGATTCATCTATAACACCCTCATCAATTAATGTCTGCTCTCTTGCATTTATTGCCCCAAGTTCAATTTGTACTCTATTCTCTTCTGTATCGTTGATATAGGATTGAAATATATCCAATACTCTATCAAATAATCCAGCAGGGGTGTATTTCTTTATGGCATCAAATCTATTAAGGGAGCTTAACTCCATCTGTAATTGTAATCTTTCTTCATCAGAAGCTGTATCCATTCTCTTATTAAGAGAATCATTCATTTCCTGTAGTGCTTTATCTACCTCATTACTAAAGAACCTTGCAATAAGACTTACTCTATCTCTTCTTGTTCTTGGATCAAAGTCTAAATCAACCTTAGCTTGTTCTTCAATAGAAGAGACCTTAGGGGCATCAAATGAAGGAGATAATGCTTCATCGAGCATCTCTACTGTATTTGCACTTCTTAGTTTAAATCTAAAATTATTAAGTTCTCTTACAGTAGGATACTCTTCAATAGATTTATTATTCTCTTTTTGCCACAAAGCTACAAGACCCTTTACAGATTCCTCTGTTTCATCTTGTAACTCCTTAGTTAGGTACCTAATCTCTTCAGTTGTTACTAAACAATTATTCATATAATATACTTGTTAAATAAAACAATAGCAAAGGTAAGTATTTATCCTTAATAAACCAAGATATTAAGTGTGAAAGTTACCATCAATTAATTTGATTACTAATTACAGTATGAAGAAATAAGAGGTTAATTTATATATTTACATCTAACCCCTTTAAGATGTTTATATTAATTTACTTTATCAGAATAAAGTAGCCTTTTGAATTCTTCCTTGACCTTAAGAAGAAAAAAAAATTACTAAGGGAGTAACAAGATCTCTCCGTTACTCCCATTTGAAAATTTTCTAATATTGTCAGGAAGAGATGTAAATAGATTACTCTACTACATATTTTACTCCATTATAAATAAGATGTGAAATCGTATTTATATTTACATATCTTTCTCCAGTCTCTTTTCCTGTTCTTTTGATGTCCATATCCATACATTTATATTTACCATCTCTAGAAACAAACTGCATCTTGTAACCTCTTAGTACTCTATCCTCTCCTTCAATATAGTCCTTTACAGGATTGTTTTGAATGAATTCTAAAGCTTCCTTATAGGCTGTAGCCATAGACTTCTTTTGTCTTTTAGCTTTATCTATTAATGCAATAGCCTCAGCTCTTTGAGATTCTCTCTCAGACTCAAACTGTTTCTTAGTCTTAGCCTTGTCTTGTTTCTTGAAGACCACAGTGAATACCTCAGAGGACTTAATACCTTCAAAGATAGTTCTTATGCCCGGAGTACCATCTTTCTTATCTTCCTTAGTAACCTTTACTTCTTTTTCATACTGGTCAGAAGTATTGAGCATATTATGAATATACTTATTGCTCAGACTTACAGTCTTACCACTCTCAAGATGTTCAAATACAACACTATCCTTCTTTATTTCTTTTACAATGTAATGAGACTCTTCTGAGAAGATATCCCCCCACTTCAATTTCTGTAAGATTTACTTTCATGCTTTTATTATTTTAAAATATTACTTCTTTTGAATAAGCTGCATATACAGCAGTCATTTCAGTATCACCACTTGCTTCAAAGCTACCCATAGTAGTCTCATAAAGACCTCTTGTCTTTTCTCCTCCTCTTGCCAATGCAGCAGCTTCAACAAGTTGTGAAGTCTTTGAGCTTGTACTGAATGGAGCACTTACACCATTAGTAGTACTTGAGAGTTCTTTATACCACCCAGTTTTATTTATAGTCAATGTATCAAACTTGATTCCTTTCTCAGCAGCTTTCTTAGCTTCCTCTCTCCAATCAATTTGATTATTAACTACTCTATCATTGTAGCTATATCCTACCCTATGTGGTTCTGCATCCGCAATAAGGAGAACTGCTTTGGTAGAACCTTCTCTCCAATTAGTCTCTTCTACTATCTTCTTAATGACAAGTTCATAGAACTCATCACTATCACCTCCACTTGTACTCTGTGCCTTAGTAATGAACTCTATAAGTCTATTCTCATTATCAGTAAGCTCACATACTTGGTATGCCTTACCAAATCTATCTTTGCTTGGCATATCACAATAGTCACCAAAAGCCACTATTCCTATCCTCAAATCAGGATTCTGCTTGAAGAGTTTAGGAATCAGTTCCTTTACCTGCAACTTAACTGCCTCAATGTAAGCATTCATAGAGCCAGTAGTATCAAATGCAATCACCATGTCAAGCATACTATCATTTAGAGGTAATTTTGTGTCTTTTTTCTTAACTAAATTCGTTCTCATATTCTTTTTCTACTAAATACATTTCATCATTTTCAGCATCATATGCGGCAGCAGAGTTATAGGGAGTAAACTTGTGAGACCAACAGAATTGAACAAAATTAAAAATATTTGAAAAACAGAATATTTTAGGATTATCCTGCAGCCAGGCTTCTCTTAATTTATCTATATTCATCATACCAGTCCTTTCTTAACAAATTCTTCACTTAATGGAATAGCTAATTCTCTAGCACTAGGATGGGCATTAGGAGCACACCTTAATTCAAAGAAATGTTTCCAATCGTTAATAAAGCCAGTCATTACTAATTCTGTCTTTAAGGCATTAGGCAACACTGCTCTTGCTTGTTGAGGAGTCCAAGGATTATTCCTGAACCCAGTCTTATATCTCTTGTCAGGTATCTTATCTTCCCACTGTTTTAGTAAGTTAAGATAGTTAGCCTCGGCAGCTCTTAGTGCTACTAAGAATCCATTATAATAGGTATTACTTTCATAGTTATAATCCTCCAACCAGCAAGGTTCAATAAAGGTAAGCTCATTACCAAACTTGTCCTTAGAGTAGTTACAATAACGGGTACTCTCTTGAGCAAAGGAGAATACTCTATGTCTTACAAACTCATGTGATACACCTCTATCACAGATAAAGTGTACAGTTATCCTCTTCTCATGGTACTCTGTAGGCTCACAGATATACTGTAAGTCATCAAGCCAGCCATTCTCTACTAACACTCTAAGGTTAGTAGTAACAGCTACTCTCCTCTGACCATCAACCTCACATACTTTGAAACCCTTTGAATAAGGGTTCTTAGTATATTTACCCCAACCATTAGCTTCTATAGGCATTATAGTCTCCATAGGCATAGCTAGATACACTGTACCATGCTCCAACATGGCACCATGACCAGACTTAATCATTCTATCTACAAATCCTTTAGCAGAATCCTCTGTCATTTTATCTTCTGACTTATAACAGGTCCTTCCAGCTCTTTCTATGGCTTTATATATCCCATCTATTCCAGGTTCCTGTTCTAAAATCTCCCATGAGGGTTTAATTAATTTCATATACAACAATTATTGATAAATAAATTTTAATAACTTCTCTTTTGATACCATCCCAGACAATTTCCTTAAAAGATTACCTTCGTTATCTGTAACTAGAAGTGTGGGGAGTGACTTAATGTTATATTTGAGAGAAAGCCCTTCTCCATCCATAGAGTCTATATTAACACTTTCATGCTCAATATTGCATTCTCTTAATAACTTTTCCAACTCTTTACATGGCCCACACCAATCAGCATATATCTTTATCACCTTCATTTGTTTCCTCCTCTTCTGCAATATCCACTATTTCCATACAATCTTCACACCAGTATTCATTATTTGCCCAATCTTCTTGTGCAAATTCTAAAGTATTAGCATCTACCCATGCATGCTTTAGAATATTTGTTCCTCCACAATTATTACAATGTAGAAGTCCTCTATTATCTTCACAGCTTTCTTTCTCTTCTAGAGAGCTTAATACTAACTCTCTTGGTTCTTTATCCTCCCATTTTACTTCTGGGAATAAACTGTCACTTAATACAACAACAGTAGTATTTTTGTCTCTAAATCCCCATGTACACTCACGTTTAAATGGTTTAGTTGAGTACATAAACAATTTTCCACTTTCGTCCCTTGCTATCCACATAGCTTGCTTCTCCTTAATAATTTCATCATTTATAATAAACTGACCTCTAATTTCTGTTGGCAAAATATTTGTGATATTCGCTCTATGTTCTTCACCATGCATAGATTTGAGCAACGGGTGTATTTCTTTTGGCATAGGAGCGGGACAATCTTTGCAATGTACTACCATTACAAAATGTTGTTTTTGTCCATTCTCGTCCTTACTACCACAGCATTCACAATGAATAGGATAATAGAAATAAGTCCTTTCTAATGGTGCTTCTTTGCCACAGATTTCACATTTACCAAATTCAATTTCTCCCATGATTATTCCAGAGTTTAACTAATTGTTTTTCTGTATATGGTTCTGTTACACCCATATTTGCATCCACATACCATATTCCTATGGAATCAATGAGTATGAATATATTTACATCTACCCGGTATATCTCATCATCGGGATATGCTTCCTTTACAGCAGTTGTACAGTCTCCATTTGTATAGCAGCTTGTTAGTATAATCGATACTAATAAAAGCAATAGGAATTTCTTCATAGTCACTCCTCCCACTCGATTTTAACAGTATCAATATATTCTTTATCCTTATCTATATAGGATATTGCACCCTCTTTGGTTTCAAATACAGAAACTCCTGTTATAATATAGCAATTCTCACTACTTGTACGAGGCCTATTACGATTGTAAATATTCACCCATCCTTCTTTCTTCTCTGGAAGAATCATAAGGTCTTCATTATTCTCAACATTATTGTATTTGACATATCTTCCATCTTCTGTATATTTTGCAATTATCTCACTTGGAACTCCCCTTAAATTGATGGTTGAAATTAACGCTAATATTGGATAAGCATTAGAATCTCCTTTATAGTCAAAGCAAATAATCCTTGCCTTTCTTCCGTCTCTTGTGTAGACAGGTTTACCAGCTTTGGCTGCTTCTAAATTGAATGGTTTTAGTCTATTACAAAGCCTTTTTTCCATATATACTTCATTTACATTAGGTGTTCTGTCAGCAAACAATTTTAATTCTGCACTTTCTTCCATATTTTCTTTGTTTTGTTTGACTTCTACATAGATTGTTCCTGTGCCTCTATTTTTGCATGTACCACCACTTAAACATGCTCCTCCTTTTTTGAAGATACAGAAGGCACAGCCTACGTATCCAGTTACAATTGACTGTACTTTCTTTCCATTTATAATTTCAGGTTCTCCTACCTTTTTAAGTTTCTTGAAGATTACAGATTTACCATCTTTTCTATAACATGATAAACATTCTCCTCTTATCTCAAATACATCACTACAATGAATATCACTCTTGGTAGCTAAATCACAATTCTCACATCCAAGAGATTTTGTATGAATACACTGATACCATTCTCCGTTGTACTCAAATATTTCTCCTATCTTACGTTCCATTCTTTTTAAGTCTTTCATATTTCTTGCATACCAAATAGAAACATTATAGATTAAATTTCTTGATTTCTTCCTCAGTAAACCAATGTTCCGATTTCAAAGGCTTAAAGCTAAAAAGCATTTTGTTATAGGAATGTCTATCATAAATTTTATTCCATTCTTTATGCATAGATTCATGCTTATCAATATCTTCATATAATATGCGAAGCAGCTCATTATAAGCTCTATCTAGTATATACGTTCTGAAAACAAATACTTTTTCATTTCTTATGAGAATATATAAGTCGGCTGCTACTATTAAAATTATAAAACTTATCAGTATGTTCATTGCTTGTCTTCTTTCTTCAATTCCGTAATGAGGGCATCGGCACATTCTATTGCATATTGCGCTTGTGCCATTGTATTTTTGAATCCTGTTGTGTCATTGTTATGTTTTTCAGCAGAAGTCATCATATCTTTGGCTATCTCGTACCTACGTTGCTCCCAATCAATAGTCTTGCATGGTTCTTCTTTAATAAATTCAAGTTCTGATTGCACGTATGTACACCAACTACGCTTGTTATCAACATATTGACGCTCCACTCCTCTTTTGGTGATAATATTTTCTGTCTGTGATACCTCTATGACTTCCCCTGTTGTTTTAACTTTCGCTTTCATTTCTTTATTATATCATCAACATTTCTTAATTTCTACTTCTAGACTATCTACCTTCCACTCATTTAAATTATCTTTATCTGGTAGTATAATTTGGTCTCTTACTGCTCCTTCTATATCACATTCTGAGTAGTCTATGTCTTCAAAGTAATCCCCATCTTCATCTACCCCTGAATCCACTATTGTATAGTCATCTACCCATATCGGTACTATCTTACTTAATGTTATAGTAGCTTCAACCTCAATTTTCCTACTTGAATTTGATTTTATATTCCATGGGGAATGATCATTATGTTCCACTCCTTCTGGATAATATCCACTTTCAGTCATTTCTTCTTTTTCTTTAAGTTCGTATCTAGGTTATTCTCCTTAATCAACCTCCTAATAATCACGTCCTTAATGTTCTTCGGGATGCTGATATGCCTCCCTTCACTATTTATGTAAATAGAATGGCTTCCATTACATCTATCATAATAGAAGCTATTACTCTCTACCATTTTAATAAATTCTCTCCTTGTATATTGTTTTCTTTGCATGGAATCTTTTTAAAATCTACAAAATTCCTCTCATCTTTAGTAAAATCTCTACTCCATTCCAATCCACATAGGGTAATGTACTATATTCATCATGCTTTAGTGGTATCCCAAGAGCACTATCATCTATATAAATATGTGCAAATATCTTTTTAGAGGAAGTCCAATTATGTTGGGTAGGATTTTCATTGACACCATATAGAGGAATCTCGTTTTTACGAAACCAATCAATAGCTTCCTGAAGAGTATCCACAAGTCTAACACCCTCATTGGTAACACATTTATTGTTACAGTGACTCCTCATAGTATATAAGATAATTTGATGTTCTTTCTCTACTAGTTTTCTCAATACAGGTATTGCACCTATATCTTTACCTATTTTAGGGAACTCATGAGTTACACAAGTTCCATCAAAATCTACTGCTATTACCATCTACTTCCCTCCTTCGTTACTAGTTAGATATTCTATTTCAAATTCAGATTTAGGAATCTCAAAGCAACAGTGAGTCCCAAATTTAACCCATCTTAGTTCATATCCCAAGGATTCAAGCCTTCTAGATAAAGGTGCTTTAGTACTAATGATATTCACAAACTTATTATTTCCCATATAGTTTAATCCATTATTTCCTGTACCGTAGACTTTCCCTATCTTAGACAAATTAAGTCTACCAGGCTTATAGTAAAGCCCAGTAGCCTTGTGTTTTATTTTATACGGAATCATTACCAGTTTCTCTTTTATTCAACCACATCACAGTCATTATAGCATAATTATATTCTCCCATTCCTTCTTAATCTTGAGTATAATGTAGGGGATTTAACATTTAAGAGTTTAGCTAATTCTGCTACAGTATAAGGTACTCCCTCATGTATAATAGCATAATTAGTGGTTCTATTTGAGGATTGCTTATTAAAAGGTATAACTCTACAGTTGTCAGGAGAATATTCCAAAGAATTATCTATTCTATCTATAGACATTCCTTTTTCATATCCATTATTAATCATCCAATCATAGAATAATTTGAAGTTATCTTTCCATTCATTACAAACTGTAATACCTTTACCACCATAGTACTTAAAATGACTATTGTTAGGATTATAGCATCTATCCTTCATATTAAGCCACACTTTGTATAAAGGATGTCTTCTTAGTCCATGTATGGTATTAACTTCTCTTTTAGTTTCTTTCTCTAAGCATCCACATGATTTAGTATGATCAGTAGTAAGACTATTTCCTTTAACTATAGTATAATTTCCACAGTCACATTTGCATTTCCACTGATACTTCCCATTAGCAGCCTTGCCAATTAACTCTACAACTACTAATCTACCAAATCTCATACCTGTTAAATCTTTTACCCTAGTCATTACTTCTCTCCTTTATTAATTTTATCAAGCCACATAAGAGTCATTACACTATATGTGGCTAAATCAAGTAATGTATCTTTAATAGACTCATCCTTAACCATAGCCTTCTTATTAACTAATGACTCCAGTCTATTCATCTTGTCTCCCATCCTTACTAGACCTGCTATAAGTCCAAACTTATTAAGAGAACAGTCAAAGGAATTACCATAATCGTGATCCTTAGCTGCATAAGTCTTAGCCATATTAGTAGTTATGTCCATAAAGGAATCTACACTACTGTCAAGTTCTGGTCTTTGCCCTAAGATTTTCAGTTCATTCATTACAGACCTTATAGGATTTAAAGCCTCTATAGATACTCCTGCTCTTATAGCATTTTCAAGTTTATCTATAAGATCTTTATACACTTTATTAATTTTTACCATTTCCTTAACTTATTTTCTTTTACTATACTATCTTAATTAATGTACCCAATAAGTAGGAAGAGGACCATTATCATCAAGATATTCTTTATAGCTCTTTGGTAAGTCCTTTATTTTATAAGACTGATTAGTTCTGATATTTACTAGAACATCTTCTCCCATAGAGGCTATAACATCGCCCTTAACCATGATCTTCTCTCCATTAAATTCAAAGTCTCCTATACATAATTTATGTCTGGACACGTCTACATCCAACTTTACCCTGTGAACAAAATATGCTCCAGCTTTAACCATTATATCATATAGTACTTTAGCTATATCTTCCGCTATCTCTTCTGGAGCTTCACAGTTGATTTCCACATATGTTACGAATATGTCGATTCCACATATTCTCTTTAGATTTCTCTAAAGGTCGGACTATATCTTATAAAAATCTCCACATATAGGCTAGTTGCCCATTGGTTAGATTTCTATCAGTGCTTTTCAGCTGCTCTTGCAGCTTACTCCATTTCTGGATAGTCTCTGAACTCCATAATTTATAAGAGTAACAATTAATAGGATATTTAGCTAATATAGAATGAATAATATAGGCTCCCTCATATTTATTTATTCCTAAATAATATAATGGTCTGCTATGATTATTATCTACTCTTACTTTAGCTTTTACTCCTATACTCTCAAAGAAAGGAATAAATACATTTTCTTGAATATTCAGAGAAAATTTCTGAGTATTAAGGTTGTAATATAAGTCCCTCTTATGAAGGCTCCCATCATCATAGAACCACAATGCTAAACCTAACTCATCAAGATTACTCACTACTTCTTCTATAGGGAGTTCCTTGATTAATTTAAGTGAAAACCAAGCTCCTCCATAATAAGTATATATGGGAGTTTGGTTATAACCATTGCTGTCTACATGATTTATTTTGCCTTTACCAATTAATTGTTTTTTATACTCTAAGTATTCCTTATGCTTACAATTGGATGTATATATAGTACTACCACTATTAGTAGTAGATATGCAACCATCCCCTAATATAGCAGTAAGAAAAACCTGAGTTTGCTCTCTTGTAAAATCATAAAGCTGCTTATTGCCTATTTCTCTTAAGTTACTTAAAATCATATTTAATACTTTTACTAGTTTATTATTACAATAATTCAGTGATTAAATCTTTAAGGGTTTCAAGCAATTAACACTGTTTTACTACAACAAAATTACTTATCGTAGGGTGTTACAGTAATCAACACCTTGAATAATAAGTCATTACGTCTTAAATATTCAAAAAAGTTTATCATACTTACCTTATAACACAATGCTCCAGTATGTTGTATAGGATAATTAACAGATTGCCTATCGGAATCAGACTTCCTCTTGAAGAACTCTTTTACCATCTGTACTGTATCACATTTAGGAGCATTTGTTTTCATCTCCCTGTAATAATCCCAAAATCCAGGTTCCTTAAACTTTACCTGTAGCTTCCTAAGATAGTTCCAATCATAGATATAAGCTCTATATCCAACTTTAGGATTAAGATCTATATAGCCTTTACTGAACCAGTCCTTCTTTCTGAACTCAATATATCTTTTAAGATCATTAAAGCCTCTCATATAATTGTCATATATCTCTTTAGCTCTTTTAGCTGTAAGCCCAAAGTTCCTCATAATGGTGTTGTCATTACCAGCGTAATTAAAAGCAAACTCATAACCTTTAGCCTCACTTCTCAACTTATGATATTGCTTCTTAACTTCTTTGGCAGGCATATCTTTAGGAATTTCAGGAAATACTATCTTCGCAGTTAGTGTATGTAAGTCCTTCTCACCATAGGTAAGCTCTCTAATCATCTCCTTATCATCAGCTACATCAGCCATGATAAAACTTTCTTGACCCGAGTAATCAGCACTTATCCATTTATTGCCACTTTCAGCTATGAAACAAGCCCTAGTCTTAGCATCAGCAGGCATATTAAGCATATTTACATACTCAACCTTAGCTGACTTGTCCTTACCCCCTGAGCTTATTCTTGCTGTATCAGTACCCAATGAGTTAAAGTTGGTATATAGCCTTCCAGTATCCTTGTCTATCTGCTTAAGTACATTTGCTCCATAAGTACTGCACAGCTTTTTCATTTCCTTATACCTTATATATAAGGGAATAAGACTGCACTTATCCTTCTGAGGGCCTAGTACCTTAGCTCCTATACTGTCCTTATCCTCATCATCTTCTTTATCCAGAGCAGTGGTATCGACTCCATATTTCTTGAATAAGGGGATAACTTGTTTAGGACTATTCCAATTAAGAGTTACTTGTGGCTCGGTATTAAAACCTGAAAATAGATTACCTTGTCTATCTATCTTAATATATTTTGAATCAGGTTCATGCTCTATAAGCCACTTATCCATTTCACTTTTAATACTATTAAGAATAGATTGATCATGCTCCATTTTCTTTTGCCATTTATCTTTGTCCATCTTTATGCCACAATAGCACATATAAGCAATAGGAAGTATAGCCTTGTTTTCATACTCCATGGCAGTAAGAAGTCCTTGCTTCTCTAATTGTTTCAGTTGTAATTCTCGTATCTTCTCAAGGTACTTCACATCATTAGCAGCATAAACTATAACATCTTCTGTAAGGCCTTTATAGATGATTTGTCCTCTTATAGACTTATCTAGTTCTATTCCAAGGTACATTTCACCTAACTTTTTCAGATTCATATACAAGACATACTTGGCTTTTGAACTTTTCTTACTAGGATCTGCTGGTACATAGTCATACCTAGGACATTGTATCTTATCCCATACTTCCGGACTTAATACAGTAGGGTAACCCAACCACATTAGTTTCTCTGCTAGAAACAAGTCATAGACATTACGAGGAACTATATGGTATTTATAAAGCCACTGTAGATCAAATTTGGCATTATGAAATAAGAAAAGCCTATCAGATTCAAGATAGTTTTCATATAAAGTAATATCTGTAGTAAGACAATCTATTACTACTTGAAAATCAAAGCACCCTAATTGCAATGACAAGAGCTTATCCTTATGACAACTTAATCCACTAGTCTCGGTATCAACTCCTACAATTCTAAGAGGTTTAAGTAGGGATAGACTCTCGTCTACCCCTATTATTTTGTACTTCTCAGGTTCAAATAATTCTATATTTTTCGTAACTACATATATCATTATTCAAATATTATAATATGTCCATACCCTATTGAATAAATAATAGACTTAACAACTGCTCCAGCTTCTTTCAGGAACTCTCCTTCTATTATCATGGGGCCTCCTGGCGGAGAAATAAATCTCTTAGTCTCTTCTACATACCCAGATTTCACATTTATATAATCATGCTTTAATACATAGGTTTTGGAATCTTTTCCACTCATATTCTTGAGTTTTCTTAGACAATTATCTATTCCTCCCCTAGAATTAAGTTTTATTATGTTATCCATTATTTCATATATGCTATCAAGTTTTTGAAATCAATGACATACTTATATTTTTCAAAGAATCTACTTCCTAAGATTCCATGGAGTTGTACACCGGATTCTTGCTTAATCACCTTGAATGCTGCATCTAAATCAGCCATACTGAACTCTTCTTCGAATTTTTTCCTTTTATATGTTACTGTAATTTTGCAAGAGCCAGTACTAACTTCATTTCCTTCAAATCCTACTACGCTAGATTCCCTATCAATGATTTCATGGTCTAGAAGAGGTAAAACAGAACTGTTTATATAGGATAAATTACTACCTGTGTCCAATAGAAAATTTAATTTCTTTCTATTACAGTTAAATGTTGCTACTGGTAGCTCTGTTAAATCCATAGATTCTTTAAAGGAGATTTTACTATTGTTTCTATTCCTTACTTCCATGATGGTATTAGCAATAAAAGCTACTGCTAATACCATTAATATCACGATTATTATATCTAATATCATGCCTCATAATTTTTTTTAGTTATTATCTAAGTCCAGTGGAACCAAGACCTCCTCTTTGTTTTCCTTCCAGATTCTCTACCTCAACTAATTTTATTCCAGAACTTAATAGCCATTTTAACTTCTGCCATGTAGAAGCATGTTGACTAAGTCCGATTTCAAATTGGCAGATTCTATCCCCCTTTTTAATAGAGGTTTCTCTCATTGGAGAACAAATATAGTTCCATTCATCTTCTTCTCCTTTATAAAGATTATCTATGAAACCCATACCATTAGGAATGAACAATCCCATCTTTCTAGGTATGCTGCTTCTTGACAGTATTTTGGCTGTAAATCCTTTTGGTAATTTCATAGCCACTCCAAGTGGTACATAGTAAGTTTCCATTGTTACATTCCTGTATCCAACTTCATTTCCATCTTGATCTGCTCTTTTCTTGAGAGTGCCTGATTGAGGAGCAGGAATGTCCATGTCAATAGCACTTTTCAAATCTATACAGTCTCCAAGTTTACTAATTTCGGGCATGCAGCCATCTACTAATACTTTCACTTTTATCTTAAGCTTCATATTTATTCTATTTCTTTTTATTATTAAAACAAATAATTGTAATCTACTATATGAGGGGGAGTCAAAGCCCTCTTCTTTTTAAACATAATTTTACTTCCTACCATAAAAGAGATACTATCTGCGTTATATCCTATAGCTTTAAGGTACTCTTCTACATTATCTATTTTATTAGCCACCTCCTCTGGTATTTTTATACAATCCACGGTGGAACTTTGATAATCCAATACTACAATTTCCATAATTAAATAGTTATTAGTTAATCACATCTTGAATAACCACAATTCATGCAGTGTGTACAACCTCCATCTCTAACTAGGTTTCCACCGCACTCTGGGCATACTTCTCCCTTAACCTCAGAAGACTTGATATACTTTGCTAATATCCTACACATAGCAGAACTGAAAGAAGTTATATTATCATTTACTTTTTTGGCTGTTTTAGTAATAAACTCAATACTAACTCCATGTCTTAATAGCATTGATGAATATAAAGTAGCGGCTTTCTCCTCTATATTAGTATTAGCCAATTGTAAATCAGATAATTGAATAAACTTACTATCAAAGCTGTAGTGCATTTTACCTTTCTTGATAATCTTTCCTTTATGGGGAGGAATATCAATAGGTCTTAGAGGTCTGAATGCAAAAATTTCATAAGGTTTCCCTTCTAACAATCCTACAAGAACGATAAATTGTTCCCCTTTCACTTTGACTTGATGATAGTCAGCTTCAAGCTCTTTAGGTCTCTTAGGAGCTTGTCTATTACTTATAGTACTAGGCTTTTCTATCTTATTCAAGACTCCTTCCCTACAACCATCTCTATATATAGTCTGTCCTTTATTTCCAGTTTTCCATGCTTCTATATAGATATCAGCAATTTCTTCCTCAGTAACTTCTTTTGGTAGATTTATAGTGGAACTGATGCTATGGGTAATATATTTTTGTATAATGCCCTGCAACTTAATTCTCTGCCTCCAATTAATTTCTGATGCGGTGGATTCATAATATGGACTCTCCTTGAAAGCTACTTTAAGATACTCTATATCCTGCAACCTCTCTAGGTATTCATTACTATTAAAGTTACCTCCGAATGTAGAAGAACAAAGCCACTTTGCTAGATTAGGATGAACCACGGTAAATAGGGTATATTTCTCCCCCTTCACATCTGTGTAGTCGGCTCTGTCATTAGGAGACATACATTTTCTTTTTCTTTCATAGAAAGGTAAAAACACAGGTTCAATACCAGAAGAACATTGAGCCATAATACTCACAGTACCTGTAGGTGCGACGGTTGACCAGCTTATATTCCTTCGACCATAACATCTCATTTTAGCAGTTGTTGAGGTGAAATTTTCATTAATGAAATTATACCACTCATTCTTACCAAAAACAAGTGATTCTTTGGTTTCAAACTCCTTGGATGCATCCCAGGCTGGGAATGCTCCTCTTTCAATAGCCATATCTATTTGAGCATCAAACTGACCATTGAATATAATCTTCATCAGTTGCTCTACATTTTCAATACCCTCGTCAGAGTCATATTTCAATCCTAACATGGCTATAGCATCTGCTAATCCAGTAAACCCAAGACCTGCTCTTCTACCTCTTCTAGTAGTCTCCTTTATCCTATTCCACAGATTAAATTCTACAAAATCTTTTTCATCTTTAACTACATTTATGATTTTATCTATGGCTTCCAGTTCAAGATCTACCAAGTCATCTGCTAATCTCATAGCTTCGTAAGAATGCTTATAGAGCAATTCTTTATCAATGTAAGCTTCATCTGTAAATGGGTCTACTATGTAACTTGTTAAATTAATATGAATTAATCTACAACTATCAAAGGGACCCATTGGTATTTCACCGCAAGGATTTGTCCCGATCATCTTAAATTCTTCATAAACACCATCAGGAGCATAATTATGCATGGTACTTTCAAATATTATTCCAGGTTCTGCAGTATTGTATGCACAATGCATTAGAGTATTCCATAATTTTCTTGCTTTAATCTTTTTCAGATAAACCCTCTTATCAACGGAAAGAGATTCTCCAATACAAAGTAATTTATCGTACTCCATTTCCTCTAGCTGTGATGGATCATAGTTGGCATGTACTGGCCATCTAAGCAAATAATCTTTATCATTGATCACTGCTTTCATGAATTCATCAGTAACCTTCACACTAATGTTAGCACCAGTAACTTTGGTAAGATCTTGTTTCTTAGTGATAAATTCTTCAATATCCGGGTGATTTATATTTATGCTTAACATCAATGCTCCTCTACGACCTCCTTGGGCTACTTCATTGGTAATGTCAGAACATACTTCCATGAAAGAGGCTGCCCCTGTAGATACTTTTGCAGCATTATTTACTTTAGTTCCTCTTGGTCTCAAGTTGGATAGATCATAGCCAACACCTCCTCGTCTTTTCATAAGTTGAACCTGTTGACTTCTAGTATTCATTATACTAGAATAGCTATCTTCTGGAGATCCTATTACGAAGCAATTAGATAAAGAAACTAATTTTCCAGTACCTAGTCCAGACATAACTGAACCTCCAGGGATTACATATTTGAAATTCTTGAATAATTCATATATATCCTCTTCTTTAAGTTCTCTTCTGGTATGTCCATAAGAGGACAGCATTAGCCTATCTTTCTGATTGACGGAAGTATTGTTTATATACTCTTTCTCTATCCTACCAAATTCCTTAGCAAGTCTTCTGTGCATATCATCAGGAGTTCTCTCTCCTTCCATAGCATACTTGTTTTTCCATGTAGAAGCTGCTAACTCATCCCCATTAAAGTAATCTAACAAATCATTCTTCATTTAACCAATCTGTTATCATGTTAGTTTTTGAAATATTTATAGGATATTCTACATTATTAGTAGAATAATGGTGGAGCTCTGATACTATCTTACTCCAATGCCTACATAAGTATTGCTTGTTTCTTCCATAGATGTGATCTTCAAATCCAACAGTATCATCATATATCCATACAAGAGGCTTTTTATTATATTTATTGATTACTATAAATCTATAATCTAATAATTTATAATTTTTATAAAGTTCATCTTTATCCAGAGCCTGTCTTATAAGATACCAGTAAAGCTGGGCTTGAATCCAATAGTTCCAATCTATAAAAGATTTATAAAATTCCCATTCATTCTTTCCAGATGTTTTTAAATCACAGGGTATAATAAACTTCTCTTTATGATCGACTATGAGTAAGTCGGCCATACATCTCAATGGGATCCCATTCCATTCTCCTTTGAACTTTAATTGATAAAACCTCTCTATTTCAGGATTAAACGGGTTATTAGGTTCAAAGTACCACTTAGTCATTCTATGTGTTTTCAATACTTCTACACATTCACAGGCACTCATGTAATCTTTAGTTGATACTAATGTTTTATCTTTGGATAAAAATAATAGAGAGTAATAATCTCTACACTCTTCTTTTATCTTTCTTATTCTATAGGAGGCATACTTAGGATTGGAATAATATCCACAAGATTCCCCAATACTTGATATAATACTGTCTGGTATTTGCTCTATACTACTATAAGATTCATGGCATGTATTGAATAGCATTTTGGCTACCTGAGCCAGAGAGTCACTAATGTCAGGAAGTTCAGCTACCTCATATCTTTTATTGAACTCTTCTTGACCATCTGTAAGAAGAGTATCTACCATACTACCAAATAACAAAGAAGGAGTCTCTACTTTATCATATAAATTCCTCAAACCATTAAATCCTTCTCTGTTAAATCTAGCTATAGTGGAATAAGAATAGGCTTGATCGGACCTATATTCCTCCTCATTTACTTTCCACGAAATATCATATAAAGACTTCATAATCCGAATTATTAAAATCATTGGGCAATTCAAGCCTCATTAAATACACATCTACTTCAGATTTGAGTATATGTAAACCTTCTAGATCAATTTTAGCATATTCTGGTCTTGGGTGTTCACTAGTCACATTCTTTTTTACTTTAAGTATTGCCGAATCTACTAACTCTTTTAATGAAGAGAAATCTCGACTGTCTAAGAATTTGTAACCCAAGTTAATATCTTTTTCAGGAAGTAAACTAATTAATTTTCTAATTCTCTCTACTGGTGTACTATTCATAATTCTTTATAATTTCTATTGCTTGAAGAAGCTGTTTCTTAGTATATACCTCAAAATAAATAGATTTCTCTCCTTTTTCTAGGTGTAATCTATCTAGGTAATGCAGAAACATCTTCTTTTTAATATAGAATACATCATTCTCTATCCCTTTGGCTTCAATATACACATTGAGATTATTATACTTAAAATAGAAATCTGGAGTATATCTAATACCTACCAATTTTCCAGTCTTCTGTACTAGCATCCTCGATGGACAATTATTTACCCCCTCCTCAAGTCTCTTGGCTACCTGTCTATCTGTCTCCTTATCATAATAAGGGGTTATTGGTTGGAACCCCTCCCATAAAGTAAAAGTCTTAGGCTCATATCGAGGATTGAATCCATGTTGCAGAAGGATATTATAAAATCTCTTCTCTATAACACTCTTAAAGGTAATGCTACTATCCTTGCAGACAGTAGCATTCCTTATCTTTTTATTTGCAGTTTTCATTTAAAGTCAAAACATTCTTGCGTTAGCAAATTTTGAAGCTCTTCCAATAATCCAAGAGCAATTTGGGCTTCTCTGGCAGATCTGAAAGCAGCGAAGTTTTTGTAATCCTTGATACATCCTTTTCTCAGGTTATAAACTTTCATACTAATTATATCTACCATATATATGTCAGGGCTATTACTAATATGATCTTCATAATTGGCATCTAGATCGATAGCTATTTCCCTTAAGAACATAGTATATAGTGAAGCTGGACAAATATTAAGTAAGGTAAAAAGGAATTCCATAGAATTCTCTTCATTTAGACTGGATTTTTGGCATATTTTCCTAAGATAATACTCTACATCTTTTTCAGATTTAAGGGGTCCTTCTTCTAGATCTTCTCTCTCTACTATTAAACCTTTTTTAATTAGTTTACTTATGCTATTAGGAAGTACAATAAATTCTTGAATTACAGAAAAGTAATCTCCCCTACGTACTCTTCTTATAACGTCACCCATTTTTACTTCTTCACCTGCTTTAGTGTAATACCTTTTCTTATTCATATTTTTCTGTTTAATGTCAATATTCTTCATACCATTTTATGGAATACCCATAAATATCTCTTAATTTTTTATCTATTTCATCAAATAGATAATGAGGCATCTTTGTCCCACTCCTTGCAAAGTATGCAGGATGCTCAATTTTTAAAATGTGATTAAATCTTTTATTAATATATGGATCAAATGTTTGAGCTTGCTTACCGAATAATACATATATAATGGAACAAGAACATTCAGATAGATTCTTTAATAGTTTGGCTATGAATGGTCTCCAAACCATGACATGAGAACCTATTTTATTCATCTCCACTGTGAGGGCAGAATTAATCATTAATATACCCTGCTTGGCCCAACTCTCTAAAGTTTGGTCAAAGATAATATTATTGTGGGGAATTTCAAAATCTATTACTGCTTCTTTTATCACTTGAAGAGAAGGAGATAAATTCTCTTCTAAGACTTCCTTCCTATTTCCAAATAATACACCAGTGGCTATTCCTTTCTGGGGATAAGGATCCTGCCCCAAAAATACTACCTTCAAATCTTCGAATGGACATAATTTAAAGGCCTTGAATACATCAGCTTGATTAGGACATATAGGTTTGTTTGTATATTCTTTAGATAGTACACTCATTACATGATTAAGTTCTGCCTTATCAATCACCTTAGTCCAACCTCCAAAATATTCTTCTGCTGTCATCTCTTCAATAATAAACTATTAACATTATCCTCCAGAAGATTATTTAAAGCCTCATTCATGTCTCTATCTTGGGGGGGATGAACAGCTCTTATAAACTCCTTAGCATCATCTATTTTCACCTCCACTTCATATTGGAATCCGTAATAATTATCCTCAGATAGGAAAGCAGGTATAACTCTATTGATTATATGCTTCTCTAAGGTACTTGATCTATCTATGAATACCTTTGGAGATACATGTACTATTATCTTCTTAGTAGGGACCAACTTGAAGTTCTCAACCTTGTAGCATTCATTTATCATTAATAGCATCTTCATGTAGCTATCAAATGCTATTCCTTTACATCCATAGTATATCTGATCTTTACAAGATACTTTATTTAAAGTGAGTAACCTAAACAGTTCTTTAATCAATGTATTATTCCCAGAAACTATATTATTTCTAGAATTCAAGGGCACAGCAATTCCTATCCTATGTTTTTTCTGCAGTATTTCTCCAGCTATACTTCTAGGCAGATAATCAAGTGATGCTTTTAATACAGTAGGAATCTCTATATCTACCTCTTTTTTTATATTGGCTTCGACAATTACTCTATAAGGATTCATATTTTCAGTTCCCAAAGACGGGGACTGCAGTACTGAGTAGCAATTAGCTGTTACTGCACTATATAAATTATCTATATATCTTTTTGAAAAAACCATCATGCTATAGTTTTAAAATACATTGTTTCTGCATTATACTCAGTATAGAATGGGAGATCTCTATCTATAAGAGGGTTACACTGATTTGCTACGAAGTTAATAAATAAATTAACTATAATAGATCCAATCATATTAGCCATAAAAGTAGTTTGTTTATAGCTACATACTGTAGGAGCAGCTTGAGAGTCTGAGAATAAATAGGGCTCATATCTTCGTTCGCCATCCGTGTCATCTCCTTTTATACAGAACACTTGAAGCTCTTCTGCTGCTAATCTGCCATCTATAAATAGACATTCCCCTCGTTCTTCTTCTGGTAATCTAGCTACAAAATTGGTCCAATTTCTGAAAGCATCCTTTCTTGCTTTCATATTATCAAATCCACAAATAGTTACTTTACTTATCATCGAATTCTCATCTAGCTTCTCATGCTTAGCTACAAAACTATAATAGTTTGAATAATTCGCTATCATATTTGCTGCAGCATCTACTTTGTAATCCCCTATTTGATTACTGTTATACAGTTGCCCAGATAAATTAACCCTTTCCACTATATCTGGATCATACAGGGTCATTGTATTAACATCTAGTCTAGATAACATGAATACCACATAACTTCCTATCCCACCCAAACCAGCTATAGTAACATCCTGTTTACGTGTTTTATCGAACCAGATAGCAGAATTAAATCTTGATGTTTCCTCACTTATCAATAAGGTCTCAGAATTTTTGGGGATTTCATCTTCAACTAAACTCTGAGATACCATCTCATCTATTAGCATTGAGTATTCCTTTTCACTAAGATAAAATGCATTATCTTTTATTCTGACTTCTCTAGCAGGCATTCCATTCCAGAGGACATGCTCGATGCTAGGAATATTCCCTTTCCTAATTAATTCTAATACTTCTTCTATACTCTGTTGAGCAACTTGACCTAACTTCATCATACTTATTTTCTCCTATAGAATCAAATGTAACCGTTTAATATTTCAATAAATTTTTCTATGTATATATTGCTATCAAGATCTTCCAGCTCTTTCTTAATTGCAATAGCACATAATGTATTCATCTCATCTTCCTCTATTCCTTGTTTGATCAAATCTTCATCTATTGTGAACCAACATAGGAATTCTATGAATCCTTCAGCCCATTTCTCAAATATATTCAATCCTTCTTCTCCCTTCCCAAATCTTCTCTCATAGATAGGAACCATTCCTGCTACCCAAGATTTTATATTTATTTTACTTTCTCTAGGAATGACTACACTTCCTGTTACTAATTGAAGAGCTAAAGACTTTGCTAGATCCTTATTGAAACTATATTTCTTCGTAAATTTCAAAGTCTGTTGCTTCCAGCTTAAATCATCTTCTTCCACTAGACTGTGTGCATTCTCTTGTGCTAATGGTTTAAATCTGGATAGAGGCTCATGTGTATAAGAGAGAGTGTTAAATCTACTATTTACTTCCTGGATCTTCTTAAACCCTTCTATCTCTTTAAGTCTAAGTTCTAACTCAGTGTATTTATTGTATCCTTCTATCTCTATATCAAGATAGTAATATTCTAATTCTTCAGCACTAGACCCTTGTGAATTTCTAGTTTCACTAACCTGAATATTCCCGAAGCTAGGATAGCAGAAGCTTTCAGTAATACGCTTATTTATCAATCTTCTGGTTATAGCTGCTGTATAATCCCCTCGATTGTTAACTATTAAAGAAACAAAGTGATTCCTATCCAATCCTTCTTCTTCTAGGGTTCTTATATCTGTCCCACTAAAGAATGTATCCATGTTATTATGTGAATGAATAAGACCCATTTGACAGTCTAATAATTTAGGATTGCTTGCCATATAACTGGCTATATCAGGAGACATATTGAACTCTGTATAAGAACTACTTCCAATATCCATAACATATATATCCTCACATCTTATGATTAGGCTGTTATCTTTAAAAGCTCCTTCAACAGTAAAGAATAGAACTCCAGACCATTCATCTCTCCACACCTTCCTGCATATGCACCTTATTTTTTCTTCTACCTCTTTAGGTATTATCATTTTATAAGTAGTAGCACTCTTGGTCACAGGAATCCTCTGTTCCCCTACCTTGTTCTGATTCATCTCCAAAGTTTGATTTACTTTCTCCATATATACAATTTATTAATTTTAATATTTTACTTAGTATATAACTTATTATTCCCGGAAGTAGTATGATAGTTGGAGTAGCGCCAGTGTCATTCTCTTCTGCTATGTGGACCACCACTTCTTTTCCTTTAAATGTTCCCATTACCCCTAAATTAGCTTCATTGCTATTAAAATCTTCAATATTATCCTTTATTTCATATATAGTGTCACCGATTATATATACCTTCATTATAATTTTGGACATTCCTGTGTCTAATCTTCCTATAACCTTCTTTGTGTACTTATACCTTCCTGTAGTGTTGAACCAATCAATGAATTCATTGCTTACTAGTATCACAAATTCTGTAGGGCTCATACCAATGGAGTAGCCTCCATTCCTATAATTGAAGGTCAACTTTTTTTGTTTTATAAAGTATTTCATGAAGTCATTGATCATAGGTATTAGATGTGGTTCCATCCATACTGATTTACAAGGATTAAGAATTAATTTTACTTTTGAATTAACATTATAAAAACTTACATCCTCTAATCTTCTATAAGGACCTCCACTCAAAGATTCTGTTGCTACATATTTCTCCAATTCTACACAAAACAATTTCCAAATATCTAGGTCATAATGAGCATTTAATCGATTTACTGTGTTTCTTATAGGGCCAGACCCTAAGCATACATCAAGAAACCTTCTATAATTTTCCCTAGGTATTCCGCATGCATGGGAATGCATATAATCATTAAGATATTGTACTCTTGTGTATTCACCTCTATTAAAAGAAAAGGATCCTACCATAGTGCCTGCTGTATCTAGGATGACTCTGACATATAATTCGGTAATATCTATAAACACATCATGCTCATTACTGACTCTTACCTTTGGAAAATATATGAAGACATGGAAAAGTTCTGTAGATAATAATCTTAATAATATCTCTTTTAGAATATTAGGAATGCCACTTAAATCTTCGTCTGATATATCCTTCACAAGTGCTGTACTAGGTATATTCTCTGGAAGTGATAATGTATAGGAAGATGCTATATCCTCGATTTTGGTTTCTCCATAGACCATTAAGAATTTCTCCTCCATTTCTGAAACAGTAGGAACACCTTGTAAATCTACCTTATCTTCCCCGAAAAAATCCTCAAATACTTGTAGCACATTTGTTACATTTTGAAGATGTTCCTCAATTATGGTTTTTATAACTTCTCTAGTTTTTTCTCCTACCATATTTATATAATAAAAAAAAAGCAGGTAAGAGAAACTCTTACCTGCTAATTAATAAATCTTTATTAAATAAATTTAAACATTTCGTCGATTTCATCATCTGTGTAGGATGAGTTGACTTTATTTAGTTCTGCGGGCTCAAAAGAAGGCACAATATGCTTCATGATCTCACAAAACTTGGCGTTGGTGATAACAGATTCTTCTCTCAAAGAATCTGATATTAGTTCTACAGCTACTTCAAGATTCTTTACTTTCTTCATTAATTCATCATTAGGTCCTACCGTCTCAGCAGATTGCTTGGGGGCATATCTATGATATTCAATTAACTTGAGAAGGTCTTCAGATTTACATCTGGTATAATCCTTTTTATACTCTTCAAGACAGACCTTCTGCAGGTTGTACTCCTTGATGAGAGCATAGATCTCTTTTCTGTTCATAGCTCCAGATCTAATCTTCTTATTAGGAACGGTTAACATAAATACAAGTTCATTGGTAGTCTGCCCCTTATAGGGAATATCATGAGGGAGAACAGAGTCATTATTGATCAACTCAGTCTTTGAAATCCCTTCATAGAATACCATATCTTGATAATCTATGTTTGCACTATCTAGATCTCTCTTCAGTTCTCCTAATGTAGTAGCACTAGACATGATTACACTTTTTTCCTGATTTTTCGTAGATACGATTGTGATTTTTCTTGCTTCCATAATTAAATCCTATTAATGTGTTTATTGTTTGTAAAATAATCCCTTTATTATTTTAATAAAATCTTCTTTGTTTTGAAGGAAGTGGTATAAATCGGACACATCCTTTCCTCCTTCAAATTTCGGTAATGTTAAATTAATAAATCCGGTAGATTTAGCCAATTTTTCTCCATCTACAAGTCCTGCTTCATCATTGTCAAATAATATGAATATTCTTTTATACCTTCTTTTAAGTTCATTAATAGCCGTGTTGCTCATTCTATAGCCTTCCCCCTGAACAGCCAAAGAGGGAATACCAGTATTAGCCCATAGACAAAGGGCGTCTTTCATAGAGGAACATATACATACTATGTCTCCATATTCAGGTATCTTTGTCCATAAACTAATTACTGATAAGTCATGTTTATTACTCCACTTGTATCCATCTTTGTTGAATGGTTGATAGATTTTTAGGGTAATTTTCCCATCCTTTCTCTCAACATATGCATATGCATATTTATCTGCTCTATAAACTCTTCTTACTCCATCCTTTATCACTATTTTGTAAGATATAGGATGAACATCAGCATATTTTAACCATTTTAGGGTTATTCCATAGGATTCCCAATACTCTATATCATACCTCTCCCATTCTCTTACCTTACATTGTAGGTCTGTCAATTTATTATATTTTCCAATAGTGACTGTATTGCATGGGCTGTATGACTTCATATTGGAACCATTAGAAAACTTAGGTATATCCTTGTTTATTCTCTCTAATACTTCCACATATGACATTCCCCACATTTTAGATAGGAGATCGAATAATCCTCCTCTATCTCCTGTAGACAAGTCGGTATAAAATATTCTTTTGCCATCCCTTGAATATAATCCAAAAGAAGGTCTTTTATCCTCTCTGAGAGGGGAATTGATTATACAAGGTATCTCTGTGATACCTAAATAAAAGTATAGAATACTAGATTCTGTTGTTTTCTTCAGTATGTCCTCTAAGCTAATTGAAGATCTTCCAGAGATAAATGGCATATTCACATTATTTTTCTATTTATTATTATTTATCAAACCACGGAGAAGATTGCACTGGCATATCAAAAGGAGATTCTGTCTGGGTTGTGTTATTATTGAAGTCGGTTGGTTCTATTGTATATTCTTTTAGGTCACAGACTTCAAACTCTGTAGTAGGATAAGCTCCGGCAGCTTTTCTATCTTGGAGTTCTGCATCTAGCTTACTATAATCCGTCACACTGTTTTTCAAGAACTTTTGAACATAAACAGCTTGATATTGTTTGCCACCTTCAGTAGTTCTTACCCCAAATAGACCTTTGACCCTATTCTTAGGCTGCAAAGAGATTGCTTCTCTCAATTCCGAATAATCTCCTTTGAAATAATTTTCAATCTTATCCAATCTAGCTTCCGCATCAGCTTTATTAGGAAGTTCTACCACTTCTCCATTAGATTTTCTATAGGATTTATTAGGAATATTTAAATATGCCTTTAAGAATCCTGTAAGATCCTCTTCTCCTATGTAAGCCGGTCTAAAATCAGCAGGTTCAAACCAACTAAGATTAGCTGGAACAGTGCCAGATTTTGCATTCTCTATAGGTAACCAAGTAGTTTCTCCATATTTATTTATTACTTGAACTTTGCTTCTGTCCCTATTATATCTAACCTCTTTAGTAATGAAGAAAGGTATTTTAGTTTTCATGTCGATTCCATTGCATTTCTCAGGGTCTGTCTGTACAATAAAATCTATTCTTACTTGAGGAACTGTATGTTTATCCCCTTCTGGACCTACTTCAACTTCACTTAAATATGAAGGATCATCATTGATAGTAGTATTGTACAATTTTTCTAGTGTTTCCTTATCAGGATTAACAGCTAGCACACTTACTGAACCCACCCCAGTGTACTTTTTAACTACATTACCTTCTGTAGATTCACTGCCTGTAGCAAAAGCCATAAAGATTTTGTTCGTCATACTTAATATTTTTTAATATACTTAATAATAAATATTGTTTACTTGCTATTTCTTAACTAAAGCTGGGACCTTCAGATGGTACATCATCATCCATCTCAGAACATTGGAAGAATTCATCATGGATTTCATACACTTTCTCTTTCTCATTAAATACTAATACACCTTCTTTTGGTTCGTATTTAGTTATTTTAATAGGTTTCCCGTTTCTATCCATTTTACCAGTATCCTCAACTACTCTGGTTATTAGTTCCTCACTAGTATGTCCTGTGAGCATTTTTACTCCGACTTCATGGCCTTCTATTTCATTAATCAAGTCATTGCATTCCTTACTCAGTTCTTTTATTTGTTCTGTCAATTTATTCTTTCTAATAACTAAAGAACTTACATTTTGTGCTACTCTTTTTATGGTAGCTAGTTGTCTAATTGAAATTGTTTTCATGTTAATACACTAAAATTGTTTTGTTATTACTATCTTTTATTTCTACTATATTTAATTTACTTTTGTAATATTCTACTATTTCAGTAAGATATGTACCAATAATCCCAATACTTAAAAGGATCTTAATAAAATGTTTTGTTAACTCAACATCTTTATTGGGCTCTTTACAACAATATTCTGTGAATAGATTAATTACTTCTTCTGTTTCAATAGCTCCTCCTCTTGTAATTTTATCTACCACTCTAATTATAGTTTCCTTATCCATAATACTCCTTCATAGCCTTTGATACTATACCAAGATCATTTGGTATGAAGTCTTCATTGAACATATCTGCTGGAGATTTAGCAGGAATTTCTACCAATCCATCCATAAACCTGTGAGTATAGAATCCATAAGTTGCTTCTCCCTTGTCATTATACTTGATAGCAGAATAAAGTACCATTGGTACAACCTCTACTGGATTATACTGATTATCAATGAGCTGTCCTATAGTACTCACCTTGTAACCAACTATAGTTTTATCGCTTTGAACTTCTTCACTATGAAGAATCAAGAAAACATTAATATCTTCTCTCATTGATTCTATAGTCGAGATAATCTGCTGAAAGTGCATAGCTAACTCTGTATATTTACCATATCCAGTCTCCTTTGCTCTTTTGAAGTATTCCTTTCTCATAACGTATATAGCATCATCTAATATTACATTATGAACATGTGGAGCTCCCTTATCTATATTCTGCAACAGGCTTATAACTTGAGAATAGTCATCTACTCTAAATAGATTCTTCTTGTCTTTGTTATAGAGCTTATTACTATCTTTGAATGGAAGTTTTTTACCTAAAACATTCAAGACTACTACCTCGCTAGGATCTAATCCTTTTATACTACTGGATTTGCCAGTACCACTCTTACCTAAAATAATTACTGCATTTGCCATCTGTATTACTTTTTTTTTTTTCTCTGTTACTAATGAATTTACCATATGCTTCTGTTACCCATGTGTAGAAATTACTTAATTTACTAAATTTATGGTATAGCATTCTTGTGTTTTCCTCACTCTTTCTGTATTTGAAGAATAGTTTGGATGTAATACCTCTTAACTTATTCAAGTACTGATACACTTTTTGTATATTCTCCTTGTCACCAGGTTTAGGAAGTTCTTCAAATCTACACACTGCTCCATCGAAGAATAATGGGCATAATCCACCCATTTCTCCATCTCTGTTGACGATTACTTCTAGGAATCGTATATTATCTTTAAACTTAAGAATATCATATCCTTCATATTCCTTAAGTGCAAATCGGAAGGGAGAAAATAAACCAAGGACTACATTACTATCCCTCGAAGTATATTTACTATCTCCTAATCCCGCAACCGAGGGTCTTACTTTCCCTATTTTAAAAGCTTCATTGCCTTCTTGTTCAAAGGCTTGCTGCTGAATGACTACTGGAGAATAGTGATATCTGTTTCTTAAATATTTGGCACAATATTCACTGAGCTTGTCAACAGACTGCTTTAATGTCATCCCCTTCTCAGTATCTATAAGATTGATAGTATCAATCATTATAAGTCTGTACTCATTCGGATTATCCTGTTCATATCTATCAAATACTTCTCTCTCCTGAATTATCCCTAACTCATCTTTGTACTTTCCTACTTTACGATACACTTTTCCATGTTCCTCAGCATATTTTACACAATACTTATATATACCTGTCGGGTTACATGCTTCATCAGGAAACACCACATGTTCCTCGAAATACTTAATTATGTCTTGTACCTCATCAGATTTAATAATATCTAGTATCTCTTGCGGAACTGCTTTAGTAGTACTCCTTAAATCTCTTGGGCTGATTCTTATCTTTCCTTCACTAAAGTCAAATAGCAACCATGATATAAATCTTTGCAGTATCCTCTCAGGAGTTTCTTCAAGAGGAAAATATAATATCTTTATATCTATATCCGCTTTTGTATAATAACAAAACATTAATGGTTTATAGATAAAGGTATATGATGCAAATTGCGATTTGCCTCCCTTAGTAAAGCTAGTTATAGTGTAATAACAGGATTGTTCTATACCTACAAAGTCAGTACTAAATCTCTTGAAGGGAGACGGAATACAGTTCAATTGCCCATTAAGGATTCGTTCTCTTCTGATGTTGAGATTATCTAATACCCTTTCTCCTAATGTATTCATTTTAATGTAGATGTCCAATCATTACTTAATTCTTCTTCTTGACCTGCATTCTCCATGTAACTAATTAGTTCAGAGTCTCCCTCTACTTCACCTGCAGCTCCTATTTTTTCCTTGAATATAAAATATTTCAGTAACCTCATATATGTATAATTCCCATTAAATCCTTGCACATATTTCTCTGCTGCTTGAATTATTTGTTCATCAGTAAATTTATTTCCATATTTCCTGAAAAACAGCTTGAGTCTTCTTACAATCAAGGTCACTCCTTCTGCCCAGTAATAATTAGTGCCAGCCTTCTTCCCTTTGGGAAATATTGCCTTTAATCTTTCAGCCAAACTGACTAATCTATCCTGAGGCTCCTGTTCTTTGCTAGAGTCTAAAATGACTGAATCTATCATTCTGGAGCCCTCATTGGTTAACCTCCACCCTATAGGCTGTCCATCTTCATTTCTAGCTGCTGTAATAAAACCTTTTTGAATTAAGCTTACTTCTGCTTTACTCAAGTCGGCTTTATTACATACAGCCAGCATTAGAAGAACTTCCCCCAGACACACACCATTTTGTCTTATAGCCTCTTCACTTAAACATATTGTAGTCATAATTCTAAGTCCTCCAATCTGTCAATCTTAGTTACATATTTCCTATCTACTCCTTCTAGAACATTCTGGAGATATTCAGTATCCCTCGTATTTTCATAATAGAATATAAATTGAATAGGATCTTCAGCTCTTAAACTTCTACCGAATTTCTGGATAAATGCTCTTTCTTGTCCATCTAGTTGTATAATTATTCCAACTTCGATATCGGTTAGGTTTTGTCCCTCCTGTAACATTCCAACAGCAAACAGGTTATTTATTTTCTTACGATTAAAATCCTTTATTATCTGTAAAGAATCAGTCCTCTTGGAATGTATGGCATTTTGACCTCCTAATTGTTCAGCTTGTTCTATGCTAGTACAGAAACATATAAACCTTTTATCTCTAATCTTATGTAATAGAGTTCTTACAAGGTCTGTTTTTAGTTCTCCAAGAAATCTCTTTCTTTTTGCTCCTGTTTGAAGCCACTTGTTTTTAATGAATTCTTGTCTTCTTGCTAAAAACAGTTTCTTCCAATACTCAAATTGGCCAGACAAATAATTATACTTCTGTTGCTCAGTACAGTGTATAACTAGAGTTGCATTCGGGTACTTATACTTGTTCTTTAAATACGTCCATCTGTCTGGAAATGAACAGTTGTAAGTAACCCTATCCTCCTTTCTTCCCCACTCCTCTATTATAGTGCAAGTCTGGTGTTTATCATCTAGGGACAAGGGAACAAGATATACTCTAGGTTTGGGCAGTATCTTCCACTCAATTGCTTTTTTAAGTGGAATTTTTGAGACTATAAATTCTCCAAAAATTCTAGTTACAGCTTGTATTGTACGCTCAGGAAGGGTAGCAGATAATAAGATTACATTATCTACAGTCATGCTAGATAAAACATCTATTTTCAAATCTGTTCCTAAGTGATGTGCTTCATCAAAGATAATTAGGTCCCACCACGTATCCCTATACTTGGATAAAGAAGCATAGCACTCTATCTTAATACTGTTAGATTTAAACTTCCATTTAGATAGTTCTACCTCCCAGTTTGATTTATGGGCAGTTTCAGCTACTACTAGAAGAACTTTTATGTTTCCATCTTTTTCTTTATCCTGTAAGTAGTTGGCCATTTCTATAGCTGCTCTAGATTTCCCCAAACCAGTAGCCCATAATAGGGCTACTCTTGGGTTCTCTATAATTAATTCAACTGCACTTTGATGAAGATTTTTTCTATTCATATAAGCTCCTTATTAAGAAATTCTGATATAGACTGCATCATCTTTGTAAGTTTAGGACTATTCTCTTTAATCTCTACTACCCATATTGTACACTCATAAGGGTCATCAGGATAACTCGTTTTGACTAATATTTGTATTATTAGAACTATAAACCATGCTATATTAAACCATGGAACTAACAATAAGAGCAGCATTATTATACGCATTGGAGTAAGAGGAAGTCTTCTACCAGAAGTCATGTCTAATCCCCAATGCTGGGGATAATAACGAGGACCTGCGGATGTTTGATTATAGTCATATACGGTAATATTCTTCCATATGAAGCCTATTACCATCATAGCTATTACTACAAAAATAATCATACTATTTGCTTATTTTACTTATATCTAAAAATACTCCACTATTTCCATTAGAGGTTACTGTCGGTACAGTGCCATTCCATTTCTCAATCCACATTTGTTGTAATATTTGAGGAGTTAAAGATTTGGTTCTTAGCACATTAGCCTCATACTCAGCCTGTGCTGCTATTACCTTCTTTTGAGCCTCAGCTTTAACAATAGCTAACTCATTCTCTGCTTTTTGGCTCTTTTGTACAGCCTCATTTTTACTATTTATGGCTTCTATCAGAATTTTAGGATATTGTAACCCTGATGTAAGTTGTTCAAGTTGGAAATTCTCTTCTAATAATTCCTTAGATAGTTTATCCTCTATTGCTTTTTCAAATTCTTCTCTCTTACTAACTAATTCATCAGTAGTATAAGCATTTAATTGTATTCTAAAAGCATTTCTCACATAATTATATAGTGTAGTATTAATAACCTCTGTAATATTTACCTTTCTATACTTCTTAAATACTTCTGCTGATTTACCATCGACTATCTTGAGAGAGATAGTAGGATCTACTACAAAAGAACTGCCATCTTTAGCATTGACACTAAATGGAGGATAATCTACAGTTTGAACGAATGTTGGATACTCATAAATAGCAGTTGTTATAGGATTATACCATACCATTCCAGTTACTAATGTAACTTTATCAACCCCTTTGTCGTCTCCATAAAGATTGACTTTGATACCTTCATAACCTGCATCTACTCTCTCAGCACAACTAGATACAGAAAGTATTAGTAATGCAACTAGTAATCCAAAAATAAATTTACTTTTCATCTTTTTTACTTTTTAATTTTATTATTGTTAAACATTTGGTTTTGATTGAAATAATCGATAGGAATATGATAATAAAAAATCCAATTATATTCTCTACTGTATTAGATGTGGACATCATTACTAATCCTATATTAAGTATAGTAACAAATAGGATAAGCCACACTGCTAACTTAATTATTGTGCTTGTTCTCATTTTTGAATAGTATTATCAAGAGTAGAATTACCAAACAGTCTGTATTCTTTCTCTTAGCTGTTTATTATTACAGCATATATAGTTAAAGAGCTTACTAATGATTTTATATGTATCATAAATATTACATAAATCCCCTCCCTTTTCATCTAGTTCGTTTGATACACACAGCATATCCAATTTGTTCTTTGAAGCTTCCATAGTATTCAACACTTGATTAGTTAATTCGATTACGGTATTTCCTGAAAATATAAAATCATCTACCATTATGACAGGAGAATTAGTCGGAATACAAAGAGATCGTCCCTCATGATGACTTCTTGGAAATCCATATACTACAACATCTCTTCCCATTTCTACCAGTTTGGTAGCTATTCCACCTAACAATATATTTCCAGATCTATTAGTTCCGACTAAATATAATGTTCCTATCTTCTTATCATATACTTTCAAAATGTTCTGAACTACACTATGTATATAGTCAACGTTCAACATAAAGTACTCCCCAGTAGGGTAAGTGCAATCTACATATTTGTCATAGTATAGTAACTTTGCATTAGTTGTTTTCATTATTATTTACTTTAAGGTAAAAAAAAGCAAGGTAAGGAGGTACTTACCTTGCTTTATTCCATTATTGGTTAATCCTCAAATATAACATAAGAATCAACTATACCTCCAAGAGATTTGGCCAGCTCATTGACATTGAACTCTACTCTAGCTTTTACCGGGAGGCTCAACCAATATGATTTTCTGTTCCAATATTTTTTTGGAATATCATCAATCATTCCTTCATAAGCATCTCTACTTATGTTTATAGTCTGCTTGGCAGGCTTGAACTTTCTAGTAGTATAATGTATTACCTCCGGCTTTTCCTTTTTCTTTCCATCTACTCTTATAGTATGGACGATTACCTTCTCCGGATCTTCTGCAGTTTCCTTCTTAAATATCTTCTTTCCATTTTTTAATACTTTTACTTTACGAGTTGTTTTAAGGCACTCCTCCTTGCTAAACATTGTTCTTCCTGGAAGAATAATGGTTAGACTTAACTTAGTTTCCATCATATTTAGTCGATAATTAGGGTATCTTTATAAATATTGTCTCCACATTCATCACAATGCGCTATTAATTCTGATTCTCCCATTATTTCTACTGCTTGAATTAGTAAAGTTCTTAATAACTCCTCATTATCTATCTTCTCTATGACCTTTAGAGCTTTCTCTTTAAATTCTTTGGGATCTAAATCTATAGTCTCAACTCCATCTATTGTTAAAGAATGAGCCATGCATCCAGATGTATATTCTATTTTCATGTCATTTAGTTAAATTTTCTGTTAATATCTATCCTCATTTCCATATTTGTTTTTTTTTATTTCAATTCAACAGGTTCATCTTCCCATGTAAGATCCCTACCTATAAGTTTCTTAATAGAGCCTTTTGGGAGAACAACTAAGTAATCTAATTTGTTACCATCAGAATCAAATTCAAAATTATCCCAGAATGAAAGAACTTCTATAGCTTTTCCCCTATCCATTTTGAATGGACTATTGTAAGTTGCTCTACTATACCTTTTACCATCTCCATCGACTATACAACTTATCCCATTAGAAGCGCACTTATCACATAAAACAGGATCACATTTTTTGTATCTCTTATAATATCCACTTCTGTATAAAGAATAATCTGATATTATTTCCGTACCATCCTTATTAACCGCCAGATATGCCATACTGTATAATTTATTTCTTTAATGTTACAAATAATTTTACTCTTACTTATAGTTCACAAATTTGTGGAGCATGAGGGATTCGAACCCTCGTCTTACTAACTTTTAATAAAAGAATTTCACATGTTTACCACTTTGATATGTAGTAGGTTCTCTACTGGGGTCAACCGATAGTTGACAGATCCACCACTCTATTTAATCTAATAGAGAAATCTTCATAAGGAGTTATAAGAATTAAAATTGAAAGGGTCACACCCTCTGTATACACCAGACAGCTTGCTCCTTGACTAATAAACAAACTATGATCAATTAAAGGTGTATTGAAAGTAGGTATAGCCTTATTAACTTCCTTCTTGACCCTATTGTTCACCTTTCTGTTTCCAAGCAAGTGAGGCTCAGCCTATAAGTTAGGCGGCAGCTCTATAAGTGTTGCCAGTTAAAGTTTTGATGTCTTTCCATCAGTCTTTACATGTTCTCTTACCAAATAATTAGCAATCAAAACCAAATCATGCCCCGTATTATAGTGGAAGAAGTTGCCAATACTGATTTTTGCTGTATATAACATCTTCTTCCACCTATAGTCAATCCTTTTTCATTTTTCTTACTTTCTTTCCAGATTTCATTTTCTCTATCTTTTTCACCTGGAGTTCTTTATTGCTATAATCATTAATATTTATTCTTTTCATTTTTCTATTTAGTCTTATTGAAAAATAATTTGAATATTGTTCTCCAAATACTAGGATTTTTACTTTTTGGTTGTTGAGTGTTCTCCATTACAGTCTTTCTGTTATAGTTTACACTCTTCTTCCCTACTGTGATAAAGACAGTATTTGTCTTGTCATTTGAGTCTTTCCTAGATAGGCAATGATACCACCTGTTTGCGATACTTTTTGGACTTCTGTTTATTTTAATAGCTACTTCTCTGAAACATTCTGATAAATTGTGAGGGTTTTTCGCTACTGTACTAAGGATAAGGCTGTCTTCTTCCTTAGTAAATCTTCTTTTAGTAGTCATTTTCTTTAGAATTGGTTAAAAATATAAATAGTTATAGTGGCTCCTCCCAGATTCGAACTGGGATTAGAGGCTTAGAAGGCCACTGTTCTTTCCATTGAACTAAGGAGTCTTTTAAAAATGATAGTCTATTCCTATCAGTCAAATAAACAAAAATCTTTATTGAATCTGAGAAAGGTATAAGTGTTTTGCTATACGTATAATTGCTATTGAACCTATATTACTCCTATCTTTCATGGGCTTTTTGTATTATTATGATTTCCTGCGCACTCCTAATAGGAATCGAACCTATATCTACTCTCTAGAAGAGAATTGTTCTATACATTGAACTATAAGAGTGTATATTGCCTATCTTCGCAGATTAACAATTCGTTTTAAAATAAATTAAGTACTTCTTTCCCTAGAATTTTAATTGCTTTTTCTGCATCCTCAGGATTCTTAAAATAGATAATACCTGCATGTTGTGTTTCCTTATGTTCAAATACTTTGATCTCCCCATCTTTATAGAGTTTCCCTATAAAGTATCCAGCATTTTCTGTAGTTTTTTCCCAAGTTTTATTGAAGTACTCAGCAATGAACTTTAAATGTGCTAATGTTTGTTGTTTTGTTACTTCTTTTGCTGTAAGTGGAAAAATCTTTCTTCGACCTATAATAGCCGTCATGATATATTCAAGATCTATATTTAATTCACTTTCCTTGAAAGTACTCAATGCTAGTGTTCTTAGTGCTAAATTATCACTGTTGTACCATTCTCTTGCTTGTTCTAATGTTACTTTTATTGTTCTAGATTCTTCCGTGATTGCTTCTTGTTTATTTAAGTTGTGATATGTTTCTGGTATGCTACCATTTATTAATCCTATTGGTTGATTAATACATTTTCCGTTTATTCTGGTGATATAGATATCCTTAAGAACCAAACCTTCCTGTCTCCTTTTTGTACTTGGATCAAATCCTACTACCATCATTTGAGGGCAATATCTAGGATCTTCGATCATATCATATTGTTTAACTAAGTCATAGTTACATAAAAATTTGTACTTTTTATAGTTAGGGATTTCACTAACTGGTACTTTATGATCTGTAAATATTACTATTATTGTTCTCATGTTATCTTTTTTTATTTGTTTAACCATTTATCTAGAGTTAATTTTTTCAATTCTTCTTTAGAAATAGTCTTGTAACAGATATAACACATGGATATTATTATAGTTATGAAGTGTAGGAAGTACCCATTGTCATATATGCTATCTACTCCTGCTAAGAAGAAAAAAGACAAAAGGAATGTTACATATAGCAACACTCCTTTTATAATCAGTTTTATGACTCTCATCTTACTTACTTTTTTGAACTATTATCTTGTGCTGCAAGATATATAAAGAATGCTCCTGTTAATAACAAGCATAAGATTGTGTAATAAGGTTCTTCCATGGTTATTTCCATATTATAGTTACTGTGTTTTGTATTAAATGTGCTTCTTGTTCTGTTATTGGAATTAACTTATCAAAACATTTAATATAGGCACATTTTATTTCTGTATAACTCTCAATTATCTTTATATTTTTGGTATGATGCTCCAAGAGATAGCTTTTATATATCTCTCTTGAGAGTATGTAATTATCTGAACTACATATTCTCGACTTTCTAAATTTAGTTCTTGACATAGTTTTAATTGTTTGTTAGTCTGTTATTTGCATTTTACACCTAAAACTTATTCTACTACTTCCTCTATCATATAATTATCCTCCCAAAGAATGTCCCTATAGTATTTTAAATTACAATTATACTTAGTAAAGTGAATAAGAAACTGGTGTGTTCAATGTCTTACAAAGTTATTAAGTTTTTTATTTATTAGATTATTTCAATCCAAGTTCTTCGCCGAGATTCTCCAAAGCTTTCAAACCTTTTTCAAGGCTTTCTACAGAATCTTGTAAGCTTACAACCTTACCGAAATCAAGAGGATATTCAGTTTTAGCCTCTGCAAGTTCATTTTTAGCTTCCTCTAGTGATTTCTGTGTAGCTAAGAGGTTGGATTGATATTGCAGTTTTGTGGACTTTACTGCGTATTCGATAGCCTGCTGGGACTGTTCCTCTGCTGATAACAGCTTTTGTTCTTTGTAATTTAATTTCGTTTTCATTTTTCTTAAGATTTTTTTCTTCTTGAATATTAATTAAAGTGCTTTCAACCTCGTATTCATATACATACCAACTATTATTAGTAGGGTTAGGAGCTAGATTATTACCATATTCATCAAAACCATATACGAAACCATTATGTCCTTCATCATCTGGTCTTAATATGACATATCCATAATTCTTATTAAAATTATTAAAACCCTCTGAAAAATAGTATCCAACTATTTCACAATCATATAGTCCCCAACGAACTATGTCTCCAATTCTAAATCTAAATTTAGAAAAATCTAAACTAAATTTAAATTTAGAGGAATCTAAAATAGATTTATTCATAGTAAATAATTTAAAATTTATACTTCCATTTTTAAGTTAATAATTGATTCTCTAGTAGGAATCGAACCTACGACCTCCCAAGCATCTCCTGCTGGGCCTCTACCAACTGAGTTATAGAGAAAACAGAGACTCATTAGCAGTACTATAATAACATACTAGTATTCACTAATTCAACATCTCAAAATTTAAGCAACCGCATAGCTGATTAGGCTAATTCTATTTATTTTTTGAGTTAATCCTGACACAAAAGTGTTTCGTCTTAATTTTCAAAGACTCCTCAGAGGATTTTATAAACAGTAAATATAACTATACATTATAGATTGTGTGTAGAATATGATAATTTAAAATGGTTAGATTGTTGTGAGGGGGTTTATAATACTACACACTCAATCATTCATTACAATCAACTATCAAAACACTAAACTATTAATGCAAGAAGATTATTAATGCTAAAAGAAATAAAAAGAAAGGATAAAGTGCATTCCACACTCTATCCCTCAATTACTCTTATCCCAATACCTAAGTTACTGGACATTCTCATTCCATTCTAAAACACTATTAATGCCTAAAAAAACATTATTAATGCTTAAATGATAAAAACACTATTAATGTTCAGAGGAATGAAAAAGGGGTGCAAAGCACCCCCTCATTAGAATGTTGCAAGTACAGGTGCTCCACCATTACCCTCTTCATGTAGAAGCCAGAAGCTATCTCCGTCAGGAGTAGTAACATTGCTGAGCATAGGATTTGTGGGAATTCCTTTTGATGCTACAGCTCCAGTACTACTTCCAAATGTAAAGAAGAGTTTGTCTGTCTTAGGATTCCTCTTAACATCAATGCGTGAAACATGCATTTTGTCCTTAAATTGCTCAACAGTTAAAGTTGCATTGAATACAAGATTCTTTTCCATAATGGTAATAATTTAATTGTTAGATAATAAGTTAATACCGGGGGAATATCCCCACTGGCTAAGTGATGGGGGAGGTGTGGTTGGTGTACATCTCTCTCATATAAAACAAGCCAAGAAAAAAAA